>MTKZ01001047.1_pt1 | contig 19408 bp, 14 predicted proteins | sample 1042781 | NCBI WGS metagenome assembly MTKZ01 (sample SAMN06212207, study PRJNA360539) | anaerobic digester metagenome | biome: Wastewater treatment plant; material: sludge; isolation source: anaerobic digester fed with sludge from wastewater treatment plant | place: Denmark: WWTP Viborg ... | reverse complement strand
AAGATTGCATTTGAGATGGTGAGTTTATGAGTGGCGAATTGCCTCCGCAGATACAGAATCAATTGGCTCAGCTGCAGCAGCTTCAGCAGCAGGCCCAGGCGGTTATGACCCAGAAGGGCCAGATAGAGGGCCTGATCCGGGAGACCGAGGCGGCGCTGAAGGAGCTGGAGAAGAGCCCTGACGACGCTGTTATATACAAGAGCGTGGGGGAGCTTCTCTTCAAGTCGGAGAAGCCCAAGCTGTTAGAGGAGCTGAAGGAGAGAAAGGATATGATGGATATCCGCCTCAAGACCATGGCCAAGCAGGAAGAGAGAATCCAGGGCCGGTTCAATCAGCTTCAAGAGCAGCTTAAGATGTCATTAGGTCAGATGCCGCCCAAGGGCGGCTAAATTATTTGCGGGCCCGTGGCTTAGCCAGGATATAGCACCGGGCTTCTAACCCGGGGGTCGCGGGTTCGAATCCCGCCGGGCCCGCCTTATTGTTTTCATTTTGGGGAGGTTACTATGTGCGAGCTTAAGGTCTTTCTCTGGAAGGGCGAGGAGAAGGAGACGGTCATGGATAGCGTAGTCAGGATAACTGTCCAGGACGGCGGCGTGCTACTGGAAGGCATCTTCGGGGAGTCGAAGAAGATACCAGCAAGGCTGGTCAGAGTGGATATCATGGCCCAGACGGCGGATCTGGTGGCCGGCTAAAGCCTGTCCAGGGCTTTTCCCCATTTCCCTTGGGAATGCTTATATAGTTTTCAATTAAAACTTCTAATGTTATGGAGCTTGTAATAATAATCAGCATCGCCGTCAGCTTTCTTGCCTCCTGGCTGACTGTGAGAAAGTGGATAGGCAAAGCTCCTGAGATCGGAATATTGGGTTTTGACATGAACAAACCTGGCCTGCCCAAAGTTGCAGAGATGGGCGGAATCGGGATTGTTTTTGGATTTGGAATAGGCATGCTTATCTATATGGGATTGATGACTTTTTGCCTGGAAGAGGCAACTTATGTTCCTATTCTGGCAGTCCTATGCACTGTGCTCATATCCTGTATCATAGGCATGATGGACGACATGCTGGGATGGAAGAAAGGGCTGCGTCAATGGCAAAAGCCGATCTTTACCTTCTTTGCCGCCCTGCCCATAATGGTGATCAATGCCGGTCAATCCACCATGAATCTGCCTATAATAGGTTCCATCGATTTTGGCATTTTATATCCGCTTATAATAGTCCCAATTGGCATTGTTGGGGCATCAAATGCCTACAATATGGTTGCAGGCTATAATGGCCTGGAGGCGGGGATGGGGGTCATTATTCTATCCGTCATGGGCTATTTTGCTTATATTTCCAGCAGCCAAAATGCAATGGTTCTGGCTTTGTGCATGGTCAGCGCTCTGATTGCATTCCTGTATTTCAACTGGCATCCGGCCAGGATTTTTCCGGGAGACACCATGACCTACTCAGTGGGAGCGCTGGCCGCTTGCATTGCCATATTGGGGGATATGGAGAGGATTGCCATCATTCTCTTCCTGCCTTATGCCGTTGATTTCTTGCTTCAATCAAAGTGCGGATTCACGAAGGAGGCATTCGCAAAAGTAAATGATGATGGGAGCCTGAATAAGCCCTATTTGGGGATCTTCCATCTGACACATCTGGCGATTGCACTGATCAGTCGATGGAAGGGCAAGGTATATGAACGGGATGTAGTGCTGCTCTTATGTGGGATAGAAATGGCTATAGCCGGGTTGTGCATTTATGTATATTGAAACAGAGACCTGCCTGAGGCGATACATTGGAAGATGAGATCGATCTGCGCGATATATTTGAAGTTATTTGGAAGAGACGTCTTTTGATCTTAGGAACCTTTATAATTGCTGTCCTGCTGGCAGGAGTGATAAGCTTCGCCATGCCCCCTGTTTACAAGGTCTCATCCATCATCTCCGTAGGAATTTATGATGATCCCACCTATGCCAGCCAGGCCTCGATGAGGAATGTCATGCTCAGCGATGAGTTCCTGCTGGAGATCTTTAAGGTGATAAGTCCCAACGGCACCTCGGGCGATTTCAGGACTTTTAAGGATGATGTCAAGGTAGAACCGGCTGAGGACAGCGAAAGACTCGTTGAGATCTCAATTGAGACTAAAAAGAGAAAAGAAGGATTGAAGGCAGTTGAGACTATGATAGAGCGCTATTCCATGCTCAGCCAGGATAACTATAATAAGCAGGAAAAAATTCTGGAGAATCAACTGGCAGATGCGGAGCAGAGGCTTGATGTCATCAATATGGAGATTAATCAAACCCGTGAAGCACTGCAAGGGATGGAGGAGACCTCCGGTTCATCAACAGCGGTACAGGCCGAAATGCGCTTCTCCCGCACTCTGGATATCTTGAACGGCAAGGAAAGCCAGCGCTCTGAACTTATGGACCGCCGAATAGAGCTGCAAAATCAATTGCTGCTGATAAGAAACCTGGAGGTCGTTCAACCAGCAATTGAACCCATTAGTCCCATATCGCCTAAGAAAGCACTCATTGTAGCGGTTGCGGGGATGCTAGGATTGTTTATAGGAATATTAGCGGCTTTTTTCAAGGAAGGACTAAAGGGGGAAACCAGATAGCTGAGCTCTTTAAGGAGTGCATATACGGGCACAACTCCAATTCGTATTTCCAATTCTCCATGGAGTGGGTAATCCGTTAATGTTCTGTCTTAGTAAAATACAAAAAAAGCCAAATAGGTAGGTCAGAGATGGTCCGGGTTCTAATTGAGACACCAAATAATTATAAGCCAGAGCGGAGGTATATCGCTAAGGTTCTATTAGGAGAAATGCTGGGACTTGAATGGGAGTGGCAGGCCGCAGATCGTCAGGATGTACGGCTGACCGTGCAAGCTCATGCAGGTGAGTTGACTCTTTCGGATATTCTTTTCTCCAATCCGACAGAATACTGGCTTCATCCGTCTTCCTTGCCAGAGAGGCCGTTGATGAGATGGGATGCTCGACAACTTAAATTTTATATTAACTTAACTGATTTCGTTGTTCCTTTGATCTATGGAGAGAATAAACCTATTGTAGAAGTTGAGGACAAGAGTATTCGGTTGCCCATTGATATCTTTGGCAGCGCTTTCTTCATGCTGACGCGCTATGAAGAGGCAGTGTTGCCAGATCGAGATGAGCATGACCGCTTTCCAGCTATAGCCTCATTAGCTTATAAAGAGGGTTTTCTGGAAAGGCCAATAGTCGATGAATATATTGAAATTCTATGGGCATGTATGAAACGATTATGGCCGGAACTAGTTCGCAGTCAAAGAACGTATCAAGTATGCCCCAGTCATGATGTCGATAATCCATTGGGCGCAGTGGGCAAACCATGGTGGAAAGTGATCAGAAGCTTTGCGGGCGATTTGATAAAGCGAAAAGATTTAGATCTAGCTTGCAGACGAATAAATGCAAAGATCTTGGGCAATTACGATTTAGACCCTTACAATACCTTCGATTTTATTATAGATCTGTACGAGCGATATGACTTGAAGAGCATCTTTTATTTCAAAACTGGTTTTAGCAATGATCGCTTCGACGAGAACTACTTACTGGATACCCCGTTCTTCCAAGAACTTATGAAAATTATTCATAAAAATGGACACGAAATTGGATTGCATCCAAGTTACGAGGCTTACAAAGATGCAGATCAACTTAGAATTGAGTTCTCATTGTTGCTTGGCTTAGCTGAGAAATTGGATATCAAGCAACGAAAATGGTCAGCCAGACAGCATTTTTTGCGTTGGACGAATCCCCTAACTTGGAAGAACTTAGAGGATATCGGATTGGATTACGATTCAACTCTAAGCTTTGCCGATCATGTTGGATTTAGATGTGGCACATGTATGGAATTTCCTGTCTTTAATTTAAAGGAAAGAAGGCCCATAAATTTGCGTGAGCGCCCTCTTATTGTCATGGATACAACGCTAATTGATCAAAGATATATGGCTCTTAGTCCTAGACAAATTTTAGAGAGATTTAAGCGTCTATCAGACGTCGTTCGGAGTTATAATGGCTCTTTGATATTGCTATGGCATAATAGCAACTTAGCGCAAGTCTGGCAAAAGCAGCTATACGTCGAAATCATGGAGATATTAGCCGAATGAATTTTTCGATTTCTTCTTTCTCGCATAGTCATGAGGCAAAAGAAATTGATTCGCAGATACAGCCTGAGATAGCATACCTTTGCCTGCAGGCTACTCGTGAGGGACAGGCCTCTTATGCTCATGTTCACGAGATAATTCAGGGCTTAAACCGTCGCGGTTGGCAGATAACGTTATATGAGCCCCAATATGGCTTATCCAGAAAGCCAGCCAGACCGATAAATCGTATTCTGAAATTCGCATCTACCCAGCTTAAGATGTGGTCTTCTAATAAGTTTAATATAGTTTACATTCGTTGGCATTTTGCCGCTTTTCCTACCGCATTTTTAGCTCAAATATGCAATATTCCTGTAATTCAGGAAATCAATGGCCCCTATGAAGACTTATTCATAGCATGGCCTTTTACCCGGAAGTTAGCTTGGTTCTTTAAATTATTGCTGAGGCCACAATTGCGATGGGCTAATGCAATTATTACAGTAACACCTGAACTCGCCAAATGGGTTTTCCTTGAGTCAGGTAATTCAAAAAGCTTCGTCATTCCCAATGGCGTAAATGCAGAATTGTTTAGGCCTGATGCGCAGCCCGTGATTCCTGTTCCGGATTCATTCGTTGTCTTCTTTGGCGCTTTAGCCCCATGGCAAGGCGTAGAAACGATGCTAGATGCAATAGGAGCTCCAGAATGGCCAAAAGGTGTTAAATTAGTTATAATCGGTGATGGAGCCGAAAGGTCAAAAGTTGAATTTGCTGCGAGCAAAGGATTGGTGTTGTATATTGAAAAGGTTCCATATGTCCATATGCCTGGGATTGTGGCTAAGAGCCTGGCTGGACTCAGCATAAAAGGATCTATACTTGGGAAGCTCAGAACAGGTCTCTATCCTCTTAAATTGTTTGAGACATTGGGATGTGGAGTTCCTGTGATCGTTACGGATTTTCCAGGCCAAGCGGATTTGGTCAGGAAAGGAGAATGTGGCCTTGTGATACCACCAGAGGACTCCAAGAAGCTAGCACAGGCTGTTGCTTACCTCCATAGTCACCCAGAGCAGAGAAAGGAGATGGGCAGAAGAGGCAGGATATTAATGGAGAGTGAACATTCCTGGGATAAGAGAGCTGAGCAGACAGATCTTGTTATAAGACGTGTCTTAATGAGTGACCAATACAGAAGATAGGCCGATGCATTGGGTGATCATATATGGGACGTAATATTTTAAAGGCTGGATCAAAAAGTTCAATTATTAGTAATTTAGGTGTATGGTCGTTTGCCCTTTTTCTTTTTTCAGGATATTTTAAAGGGGATCCGAGACTCGCGATAGTGCAGACTCATATAGATATAACTGTATTTCTCTTTGGATTTTCTTTTTTGTTGTTTAGCTATTTGGGACTCATTAATGGATTCGATTTTATTATTCCTAAAAGTTTCATGCGGATGTCGATTCTATATATTTTCCTTCTGGTTTTCCTTGCGGGAGGCATCATTCAAACCAAAACCATAGAATACGGCTTTGATAAGGTGATACGATTCCTATTCTTCACAGGATGGGCTTATTTCGGATCAGTGCTTCTTATCAGGAATTCCATATCGTTCAGACAATTTTTATGGGCTCTTTTGTTTATTGCTATTGCAATGTCAATTGACGCTCTCTTTAACTATCAATCAGTCATCAATGGAGGGGTTATGAAAGCATTTGGAAGCGATCATATTGCTTTAGGGCGAACATGCGGGCTTGGCTTATTAACTATCATTGCATTCTTTTTGCCAACAGAGAAAAAGCTATACATAAAGGGCGCTCTTTGGGTGACTGCTGCTATGATGCTAACGGCATTATTAGGTTCTGTTTCCATCGGATCAATAATGGCTTTTGCCTTATCGATTTTATTATTTTTTATTCTTAGTATACATGGATTTCCTCGCATAAAAATTGATAGATTTATTTCTTATTTTTTTGTCACAACGCTCTTTGCTTCTTTAATCATATCAATGATAAGTCTAGAACTAATTCCCCAATTAGCTGAAAGAGCACAAGAAATTCTAACCATGAAAGATATCTCATCTACATCCCGCCTTGATATTTATCAATCTGCAATTGATATTTGGGCAGATTCCCCTATCTTGGGTGTTGGGACCGGCCAATTTCTTGGTGAATGGAGAGGGCCTGAAATGCAGGCATATCCACACAATATCATCTTGGAGTTGGGTGCAGAGACAGGAGTTTTTGGAGTGTTTACGTTTCTGACCATGATTGCATACGCAATTTATAAAGGAATTGTTGGCTTAAATACGGAGAGTGGATTCGTCAGAATCATGATCCGATACTTATTAATAGCTTGCTGTTTTACTCTGCTAAATGCTATGGTGTCATATGATATTAACGGCAACAGGATGCTATTCACCTATTTGGGTTTGATCGCATCTTTGTCAAACCTTCAAAAAATCATGATAGATGATCGGGATCTGGAGCATTTCATTAGCTAATTTTTTTTTGGATAGTAGGTAAGGGAATTGTTAGCATAGAGTTTTGGAGTGTTCTCCATGCATTCAAGAAAGGATAATAGAACCAATTCGCAGGTCTGCATTTCTATAATAGGAAACCAAGCACTTTCTCTCATAAACTTTCGGGAGTCGATTATTATAGATATGGTTAAAAGAGGGATAAGAGTGCTTGCTCTCGCGCCAGATTATGATGACGCCAAAAGAGACAAAGTTAGAGCGATGGGAGCACAACCGATCGATTTTTCGCTATCACGCAATGGAATGAATCCCTTAAGAGACATTGCCGATATGCTGCGTCTAGCTCTTCTATTGCAGCGATTAGATCCAGTAATAAGTTTTGCCTATTTCACCAAACCAGTAATCTATGGTACGCTTGCAGCTTGGATAGTTAATATACCTAAACGGTTCGCCATGATTGAAGGTCTAGGTTATGCATTCAGCGAAGAGGATCGCGGGAAGTCGCTAAAACTAAAGATACTGAGATGGATAATCATCCAGTTATATACTATAGCACTCCATAGAACAGAAAGGGTGTTCTTCCTAAATGAAGATGATGTCAAAGAATTCATTCATCTCAAAATAATTTCCTCAAACAAAGTCGTCCAATTGAGCGGCATAGGTGTGGATCTCGATAAATGGAAACCTGTACAAAGTGTCATGAAACCAGCGACTTTTCTTCTTGCAGCGCGGCTGCTGAAAGAAAAAGGGATTATAGAGTATGCAAATGCTGCCAAAGTTATTAAGCAGAAGCATCCGGACACACAATTCATTTTGTTGGGTAGCTTGGACTCTAATCCAGGGGCTCTCTCCCGCCACGAGATTGAGCAGTTATCTGCAGATTGTGGCATCAAATGGCATGGCTATGTTCCAGATGTTCGACCCTGGATAGCAAGAGCCAGTGTATTCGTCCTGCCGTCTTATTATCGCGAAGGAGTACCACGCAGCATCCAGGAGGCAATGGCCATGGCACGGCCTATTATAACAACGGATGCACCAGGCTGTCGCGAAACGGTAATCGAAGGTGAGAACGGTTTTCTGATTCCTTTGCATAATATAGACGCGTTGATTGACGCGATGCAGCAATTCATCTTGCATCCTCAGCTGATCGAGAGGATGGGGCAATCTAGCAGGCGTATAGCGGAAGAACGCTTTGATGAAGAGAGGATTAATCAGATCATCATGAGAGAGATGGGAGTCATTTAAGAAGATAATAGAAGCTCGGCTTCGAATTAATTTTTATAATAGCTTATTTAAAGAGGTTCTGGCCAAATGTATATATATATTATGCGATACTAATTGTAATCAAGGTGTTAATGATGATAGATAATAGATCATATTGGCTGCAATACTGGTCAAATCAATCCGATCCCCATCATATGCTGCAAACCGAAGATTTTTATGAGAAAAAAGCAAAAGAAGAGCTTTTTCATTTAAATGGCGGCGAATCACTGTTGGATTTCGGATGCGGATCTGCAAGCATATTGGCATACATTGCGAATGAATATAAAACTGTGGTAGGGACTGATTTCTCTCAGTCTATGCTATTAGAAGCAGAGAATCGCATGAAAAGCTTTCACATAGATAATGTGTCTTTTATTTTGGCAAATGAAACGACAATATGGAATAAAATCTCATTAGATTTTGATAGAATAACGGCAACTGGCGTTGTTCAATATTTCAATCTAGATCAATTAAGGAATTTTATAATTAATTCTAGTAGATTCATAAGTGATGAAGGCATGATTATTCTTTTTGATATACTAGATCCTCATCTTTACTGGTTATGGAAATATGGCACAGCAAGAGGTAAATTAAGCAAGCTGTTTAATCAAGTTCATTTAAAAAATTCAAGGTTATCTGAAAATAGTTCTTTTTTCTTTCTCAAAGCAGAAATACTCTCTATATTAGACCAATTGAAAAGATTTGTCACTAGGGAACCTGATCCAATAGGATATACATATCACCCATCGATCATTAAAGACATAGCTTATGAAAATGGGCTCGAATTTGAATATATTTGCTCCATTTACTATGAATATCGTTATCATGCGATATTAAAAAAGTCACAGTAAACATATTTAATTGTTTTTAATAAAAGCAAATTATTGAGATTTCTGAGCGAGTATTCCTATAAACCTCTCATTTCAGGCCAGGCTTTATAAACCCCTATTTATAGCATCACCAATTTTAGCAGGTTTTTAGGAATCCTCGAGCATTAAATTTAAATAAAAGCCTATGATTCATCCTCTAGCCTAAAACGTTTCATGTCGCTTGTCATGAAAAGCGAATGCATCATATTGGAGTATGGATTGATATATTATGAAAAAGCTACGGAAAACCCGTGATATGAAAGCAAGCAAAGCTAGCGTTCAATTAAGGATATCCTCTAATCGCAGGATATAGCTCTCAAGAGGAGCTTTTTATTTGGATGAGTATACTATGAGCAATAAGAAGATATACCAAAATTTTAGCTTAATTGAGCCATCGATTCCAATTTTTTCTCGAAGCTGGTGGCTTGACGCTGTTTGTGGCCCCGAGAGCTGGGATGTAGCATTAATTGAAAGAGAGGGAGAGGTTTTGGCTGCCATGCCCTATTATATCAAGCGTAAGCTTGGACTAACATTATTTACTCTTCCCCCGCTCACCCAGGCTCTTGGTCCCTGGCTGAAACCATCGATATCCAAGCATACCTTGGGTCAGCAAAAGGACTTGATGTATGCATTAATTGAACAATTGCCGCATTTTGATTACTTTGCCCAAAATTGGCACTATACCATTACTAATTGGCTGCCCTTTTATTGGCGTGGATTCGAGCAAACTACGCGATATACTTATATATTACCTGATATTTCTGATGAAAAACAGCTTTGGAATCATCTTCAAGGAAATATTCGGAGAGATATTCGTAAGGCAGAAAATCGCTTTGAACATAAGGTAAAAGACTGCTTGGATTTGAATGACTTTTTAAGCCTCAATCAAATGACTTTTGAGAGGCAGAATCTGTCATTACCATACACAAGAGATGTAGTTCTTCATCTTGACGATGCATGCAGGAACCATAAATGTAGAAAGATTTGGATCGCAGAGGATGCCAATGGCATTCCCCATGCAGGCGTATATATTGTGTGGGATGAAAATAGTGCTTACTATCTTATGGGTGGCGGTGATCCAAAATTGCGTTCCAGCGGTGCAGCCAGTCTATGCATGTGGCAGGCAATTCGTCATGCATCAACGGTTACGCATCGATTTGATTTTGAAGGATCGATGATTGAGTCAGTAGAGCGTTTCTTCAGAGGTTTCGGCGCAATTCAGGTGCCCTATTTCCGCATAATCAAAAAGCCATCGATTCTACTGAAACTGCACGATGCATTAAAATGCATTAGATAATTATGCCATATTGAGGGTTATTAAACTGATAGGGATACAAGGGACATAATATTGAGTCGAAAGTTAAAACAGATGACTAGGCCAAGAATTATGAGCTATGATTCTGCTGAAGCATCTGAACGGCGGAAAACTACATCTTATTCCAGGATTGATTATAGAATTTAATTGCACTCAAGCTGGTATGCTGCGGCGGATCTAGATGGGAAAAGCATTGGATTGGATTACGGGTAAAAGCTGGCAAGCAGATCGATCAGTCCTACCTAATGGTCGATTAGTCCGCGGAATTACCTTGCTTGCAGGAGGGGCAGCGTTGGGACAGGTCATAAGTTTTCTTGCTTCAACCGTTCTGACCCGCCTCTATTCTCCAAACGACTTCGGCATCTTTGGAGTATTTATATCATTATTAGGATTGGTCGCGGTAATAGCCTCACTTTCGTATGAGTATGCTATTCCCATTCCAGAAGACGATGAAACTGCCGCAGATATTCTGGGTCTTTGCTTCTTAGTGCTCCTTATAATGAACTTATTATTATGGGCCACGGTTTATGCCTTTGGAGATCAGATTTCTACATGGTTCAATGCTCCTGAAAGTAAATACTACTTGTGGCTTCTTCCATTTGGAATGTTTGCTGCAGGCACATACCGCATCCTAAACTACTGGGCGATTAGGGAAAAAAACTATAAGATCATAGGAAAAACGCAGCTCATTCGAGCAATTACGGCAGCATCAATTAAGATTTGTATGGCATGCTTAGTTTCAGGTCCGATAGGCCTTCTTTCGGGCCAGCTTGGAGCTGAAATTGCGGGAATTTCATCTTTGTGGACAGCCGCATGGGAGAAAGATAATGCATTCTTTAGGGCAATTAATCTGCAAAGAATTCAGAAAGCAGCGAAAAAGTTTAAAGATTTCCCTATATATGTCGGATTGTCAAGCGTTATAGACGCTTTGGGAACCAATGTGCCTCAAATTCTCTTTGCTATTTTCTATGGTCCCGAGATAGTTGGTTGGTTTGTATTAGCCCAGCAGATAATTGGAGCCCCAATGAATATTATTGTAAGCTCAGTTGATCAGGTTTACTTTGGCGAAATAGCTCAGCTATCCCGGAACAACCCGCATGCTATAAAGAGACTGTTCATCAAGATGACTAAAAAGCTAGCGCTACTAGAAGGATTACCTGTGCTCCTAATTTTTTTTTCAGCGCCATGGATATTTAAAACTGTTTTTGGATTAGATTGGGAGATGGCAGGAAGATATGCTCAGTTTTTGGTTTTAATGTTTTCAGTCCGGTTTACTGTGATCCCTCTTCAAAATACACTTTATACTATTTTTCGACAAAATTTATTTGTTCCTTGGACCAGCATTAAGCTAATAATGGCAGCAGGGTCGATATTATTAGGCCATGTAATGGGATTTCCAGTTAATACCATAATAGCTGGATATTCCCTGTCAATGTCGTTAGCTTATATTATCTTATGGGTAATTATTTGGCGAGAATTGAATAAAGCATGCAATTATGAAGATCGCAAGGAGAATAGACTGAAATTTTGAGCGATATTATTGAGGCTAACACCTTGTTCGGACAGATCTAAGATCTAGGACACTATGAGAGTTTCGGGACTCTACACAAACAAACTAGAACCACAAAATATATATATTAAGTTAGAAGACTACTAAAGAAAAAGTTAGATACTGTAAAACAAAAAAAAAAAGTATAAGAAAGATGAAAAGATTGGATATTCAATCATATAGAATTAGGTATGGCTATAGGAGAATTTAAAGAAAGGAGTTAAAGAACATGAGAGGAAAGAATAAGGTGTTGACTATGCTCATTTTGGTCAGCTTGGTATATCTGCCTTTCTTTTCGGCCCAAGCTTCTCAAGATGAAGATATAAATGCTTCGAATCAAGCACCAGAAGATAACGACGGGCCTTTGGCAGGCAACCAGATTTTGCCAAAATTGCCGTCAATATCCCGAGAAATTGAGAAAGATGAACTAGTTGAAATGCTTCCGGTATCGGAAGGTGTTGTGTTATCAATCAATGGTTCAAAGTTCAATGACGCAAATGCAGATGGAATTTGGGGCGAAGGTGAAGTAGGGCTCTCAGACTGGACCATACACTTATTTCGCGATGGCAAATTGATTCAGAGCACTATTACTGATTCCATTGGAAATTACCAATTCAAAGACTTAGCGCCAGGGAAATACTCAATCGAGGAAGAAAAGCAAGACGGATGGATCCAGACAGCGCCAGGAGGCAGTTCATACAATGTAACTTTAGTTGACAAAGATGCATTCAATATGAACTTTGGAAACCATCTTGGCCCTCTTTCTGAGATTGAAAAAAAATATGCTTTGATGTCCGAAGAAGCAACTACTAAGGAGGCAGAAGAGGGTGCTAAATTATCTAAAGCATATATTAGCCCAGAGATTGAACGAGATTTTGGAGAACGTGACACTGCATCATTTTCTTTACTGAACTATCTGACTTATACGCCTGCAGAACAAAATCAGAATCCAAATTGCGGCAATTGTTGGGTTTGGGCCAGTACAGGAGCATCCGGAATCGATTTGGCCGTCCAAAAAGGAATTTATAACAGACTTTCTGTCCAATATCTCACATCTAAGTATAACGGAGGGAGCGGATCAGGATATGCATGCTGCGGTGCTGGAGCAGCCGCGTTTGCATCATTCTATAGCACAGAAAAATTGATGATTCCATGGAGCAATGCAAATGCTCACTTCCAGGATGCAGGTCAACTTTGTGGAGGCACTACAAAGGTCCCTTGGACTTCAATATCGACCAATCCGAATTATGCATTGAACTCTATTGAGGCAACGACAATACCTACAATTGGTGTAGGGCAAACTGTAGCAATCAACAATATTAAAAATGTACTCTTGCAGAAAAAAGCGGTCTACTTCTCCCTAGCTTATCCTTCCAGTACATACTGGGGTAACTTCCAGAACTGGTGGGATACCCAACCTGAAACTGCAATCTGGAATCCTGATATAGCATGTGGTCAGTCAAAAACCACAGGAGCTAACGGTCATGGAATTCTTATTGTAGGGTGGGATGAAGCAACTGATCCCAGCAATCCCTGTTGGTTAGTCGTTAATAGTTGGGGTGCACCCACTAATCGCCCGAATGGCCTATTCCGCGTAAAGATGAATATGAACTATGACTGCTCCTATCCCGGCTGGAGGAATGCTTACGGGTTTTATACTTTCAATATAAACTGGGCAAATCCTACTCCACCTGGTAAAGCAACGCTAACATCGCCCACCGGGAGCATTAGCGAAACCCAGCCAACCTACAAATGGAATCCTGTATCCGGGTCTACCTATTACTATCTATGGATCGATGGACCTTCAGGAAATGTGTTTAAGAAATGGTACACAGCAGCCGAGGTAACAAGCGGGTCTATCTGTCAGATTAAACCGGAGGTGACGCTAACCACAGGCAATTCCTATACCTGGTGGATTCAGACCTGGAATCCAGCTGGTTATGGCCCGTGGTCAAATCCCATGAGCTTTAGCGTTGGCGTATCTCCTCCGAGCAAAGCCACGCTGATATCTCCTACAGGGAGCATTAGCGAAACCCAGCCAACTTACAAATGGAATCCTGTATCCGGGTCCACCTATTACTATCTATGGATCGATGGGCCTTCAGGAAATGTGTTTAATAAATGGTACACAGCAGCCGAGGTAACAAGCGGGTCTATCTGTCAGATTAAACCGGCGGTAACGCTAACCACAGGCAATTCCTATACCTGGTGGATTCAGACCTGGAATCCAGCTGGTTATGGTCCATGGTCAAATTCCATGAGCTTTAGCGTTGGCATATCTCCTCCGGGCAAAGCCACTCTGATATCTCCTACAGGGAGCATTAGCGAAACCCAGCCAACTTACAAGTGGAATCCTGTATCCGGGTCTACCTGGTACTACTTATGGATCGATGGACCTTCCGGAAATGTGTTTAAAAAATGGTACACAGCAGCCGAGGTAACAAGCGGATCTATCTGTCAGATTAAACCGGCGGTGACGCTAGCCACAGGCAATTCCTATACCTGGTGGATTCAGACCTGGAATCCAGCTGGTTATGGTCCATGGTCAAATTCCATGAGCTTAAGCGTCGGTACTCCAGGAGGATTTTCGGAGCACTTTGATGACAGTCCCGAAAATTGGTATGCAGCCAATGGCTATGCTTGGTACATTGGAAGTAGCATACTATTCTCGACATTCCAAGGTATTGATAGACCAAGTGCATTTTATCTTGCAGATTTCTCTGACTTTGTATATGAAGCCAAAATTAAGCGTGATGCAGGATCAGATGACGGAAATGCCAACGCGATCATAGTACGAGGCAAAACTGGGGTGTTATGTCCTACTGAAACGAATAAATGGGACACAGCATATTACTTCCAGTACAATCGACAAGGATCATTTTCTATCTTCAAGATGCAAGGCTGCACTTTTGAGTCTATTCAGCCATGGACTACGACATCTGCCATCAACCAAGGAGATGCGTGGAATATATTGAAAGTAAATCTTGCCGGAAACCAGATGAGCTATTATATCAATGGCCAACTGGTATGGAGCGGTACAGACTCTTCAATCTCCGCAGGAATGGTCGGAGTTGACTACTATGCAGAGGCTGGAGCCCAATTCTCTGTAGATTATGCAACTCTAACCACAGGTGCTAGTACAGTGACAGATGAAATAAGTCCGGAGCAGAGAGTATTGAATGAAGAATCAAAGGACAAGAATATTTTGGTTGATCCAAACGGAGTATGACTAGAAGAAAACGATAAGTAGGTAATGTTCAGGCTCGAGGAATCGAGGATAGTTTGCTGGAAAATATCATCGGTTCTTTGTATAGCCTAAGGGGAAATTTATTCCCCTTCAGCATTTTATTATTTTATAATTTTCTTTTTATAAATTATATTATTCGGTTGTGTGGCTTGTTTGCTGTAAATTTGCATTGGCCCTGTATCTCGATTCTATTTAATCTCCTTAGGATAAATATATGTTACCTGTTATCTTCTCCTCATGAATGTCCATCATGATGCAGACCGCTATTTTAAGTAGCGATTTATCATTAGAATACGCTCCAGTTATGCGAGTCCTTCGTTTCAGCTTTTTTATGAATTCTCTCAAGAGGATTTCGAATAACGATGCATTAGCAACCTCTATGGACGACTTCGAAAAATATTTTCACTTTAAACACTGTATATTCCATTATTCTTTGCCTGTTTTTGCTATATTCATCTCATTTTTCACTCATTTTTGGCACTTTCTCCATAGGCTACCGTTTCACTTAAAAAATTTTATAATATTACGATTTCACCCTATATATCTTAGCTCCATTCTCATAGAGTAACTCGTAGTCCTCCTCGGGATAGCTCATATTCACTAGAGGGAACGGACTGTGACCTGCAAATGGTGGTGTATGTCCAGGGCGCAAGACCGAAACACTTGAGATAAAAATCAGGATATTCTGATGCCCGATGCTCTTCAAATCGTTGATCACTGTCCTGTTGCCCGGATCCGTACTAATTCTATCCGAAAGGACCCAGAGAAATTCCGAAAAAGCCATCCGTGGTCTAGTAGCCTGGATTCCCGTTAATGGGTAGATCCACGCACCGATTTCATCCACATTAAAGCAGACAGCGTCGGATAGATTTTGCTTGGACAGCCACATCATCGCATCGTAATCCTTCTGCGGCAATCCCCATGCATCTGAATAGCTGTAAAGGACAATACCTGTGGAGACAACTCCCATAATGATCAGAACCAGCAGGAAAGAAGCCTTGATCCTGGCCTCACCCCTATCCATCTGACTTAGAGCCAGGCCGGCAAGGAGGCTGAAAGGAAGATAAAGCGATAGGAGCAGCCTATCCGTTGGACCCATGAATCTCAGAGGCCCGCAATCCGCCAGCAGCGCTATCAATATCCATGATCCGCACCAGGCTAAAGCCAGACGATCCAGTCGCTCCTGCCGGATCATGGCAATTGCTCCTCCGAAGAGGGCAAATAGAGCCGGATACCAGCGGGCCACAAACTGGCTGGCGAGATCCTGATTGCCGAAGACTGATACAAGATACTCCGGCCTGTGCCAATAAAGGAAAGCCATTCCCAGAGCAAGGAGTCCTCCGGAGATAAGAGAGAGATAGCGGATGGAGAGATGTTTCCTCAGCCACTCAGCTAAAATCCAGAAGGTGAGAAGAGCAATGCCCATAGCCAAAAGGCGCGGATGGGATAGCAAAATCCCAAAGGATAGCGCCAAAAAGATGATCCGCATCCTGAGCATAGCCGCCAGCACTGCAGCAACCAAAAGCATCTCTGCAGCAGCAGATGGATAGCCGCCCCAGATGAGATAGCTATAGTGGGTGGAGAAGGCAAAGGAGGCAAGCAAAAAGACATAGGCTGAGGAGGAATCATGCTTCATTTCCTTTACAATGGAGTACAACAGCACTGGCGTTGCCGCAGTGATCAAGATCGGCACCGTCTGTATCACATTAATTAGGGGAAAAGCTTTGGCCCAGAGATAGGCGTAGTAATGAAATCCCTTGGGATAATACTCCCAGCTGTTTCCCAGAAACGGCAGGCTGACGGGAAGCTGTTGGCCATCGAGCAGCATGCGCACCATTTCCGCATGTGCCACTGCGTCTCCCGCCATCCACATGATCAGCCGGTCGAAGAAAAGGATGCCCATGATCAGATACAGTGCAGCTGAACCTAGGACGATCCAGTCATCCCAATCGAAGCCAAAAGAGCTAAGCCCAAACGCCTCAGATCTATTGCTGATGCGGAACCTGACGCAAAATGTTGCTGCAGCAATGAGCAGACATATCTGTGCCACAATAGGAGCTATTCCCAACAGCGCTCCTGCTATGCTGGCAGTTGATAGCAGCATATAACCAATGGCGAAAGAGAGAGCGATTCTGGTGAGTGAGCGCGTTTCTTCTCTAAGAACAAAGGGCATTCCAGCTAGTGTGGTCAGAGCAACTGCCGACAGCACCAGCAGGAAATTGAGAATCATCTCCCCTCCCGTAGAGAGAAGGGAATCCTATCTCGATATTTAAGGATTCGTTAAGACAAAGGAGCATGTGATGAAAGGATAGAACCTCTAGATAGTCAATCTTTTCCTGGAGATTCGCATGTTGCGCATTTTCTCCTGTAACTTAAAGGATGAATTCAGATCTGGGCCAATCCCTCCGCAGCCTAGCCCGCTCCCTTCTCTTTAGCCCATCAGCCTTGAACGCCTCGTGGAAGGCCACGCTGCCCCGCGGAGCATGCCCGTCGAAAGAGAGAGCAAAGAAGACCTATGGCGGCACTCCCTCCAGCACCAGTCCGGGCATGTTTTGAAATCCGAATTTCACGTAATACTCCGGATGGCCCACCAGACAGCAGCCTCCCGCGTCAATTTCCTTCAGCCGTGCAAGCCCCCTCCTGGATCAGGGCCTTGCCCACGCCTTGCCGATGGAACTCCGGCAAGACCGAGATAGGCCCGAGCCCGTACCAGTTCTGGGTGCCGTCCGAAATAGTCAGCGGAGAGAAGGTGATATGGCCTACCACCCGGCCATTCAGTTCTGCCACCAACGATACCTTGAGGGCTCTGGCAGCGCGTAATGCCTCGATGATGAACTGCTCGGTATGGTTGCTGATCACCAGAGTCTCGAAGGCGGCTGCGGTCACCTCGGCTATGGCATTTGCATCAGAATCTCTCTCGCTCCTGACAACGATCTTCGGATTCATGCCTTTCCTGCTCTCCCTTCTTTTATGCCCAGATAGTTCAGAAAATTATTAGCTTAAAATTTAAAAGGAGAGCCCCTTCCTAGAGCTCTCCCCACTGCATCTCCATTGCCACCACCGGCTGCTCCAGCCCGAAGCTCTTCAGGACCCGCGGGTGCAGCTCCCCGAAGCAGCCCACGCGGCACCCTGCGGCCATCAGGTCTGCGCCCCTTCCCGGAAGGAGCGCTCCGTCCTGGGAGGGCACTATCTCCGCTTCTACTCCCATCTCCCGCAGCACGGCATCGGCGACGGACCGGATCTCGGAGAAGTTGGCGGCGCTGTGGATGGAAGCCGCAGCCAGATTCATGCGCGTCTTTCTCTCCAGCACCACATCTCCTGCGGCAAAGATCCTTTGGGACAGGGGATGGTGCTGGTTCAAGGCAAAGATCTCCAGCAGGCTGGAGAGTAGCGATGTGCGCAGAATGGTGTGCAGCTCGCTGATGGGATGCATCACCCGCACAGCGCCGAGGGCCTCAGGCGAGCTCTCCCGCCTCATCCATGAAAAGTGCATCTTCTCATTGGTCAGGGTAAAGGGCATGACCTCCAGATATCCTAGCCCGGCCAAGATCTCCCGGATCTCGCCCTTCCGTACCTCCGAAGGGTGGGCCCGTCCTACGGTCACCGTCTGGGGCAGGCGGGCCTCCAGTCGGTCGAAGCCGTAGGCTTTGGCCGCATCCTCGAATATATCCCAGGAGTGCATGATGTCCGCCCGGTAGGCCGGCACCAGAACCTGCACTCTATCGCCATCTGCCTTGGCCCCGAAGCGCATCCGCTCCAGAGAAGCAGCCAGCTGCTCTGGGGTAAGGTCAAAGCCGATCAGCTTGTTCGCCTCGGCTGTGCTCACTGTCCAGGAGGAGGGCTCCAGGTTGGGGGATAGGAAGTCGCCCTCTCGCCTCTGGACCAGAACGCTCTCAATCTTTCCTCCCCGCTCCGCCAGGGAGGTGACCACGATGTTCAGGGCCTTGAAGACCATGCCGTCCATGCCAGTGACATCAATGAATAGATCCTCCGTATCTTCTGTTACGGAAGTCAGCTCGCCGTTGATGATGGGCGGAAAGGAGAGGACCCGGTCCTGCGAGTCCACAATGAGCGGATATCTCTCGCAGCCCTGCAGGATGTGGCCGTAGCCTTTTCCCTTGGGGTGCTTTTCCAGGATCTCCTTCATGCTCATCTCCTCGCTGAAGTCGAGCGGGACAAACCTTCTCTCCGGCCTCTCTCCGAAGTAGCGGAAGGGAGGGCTGACCCGGGAGATGTCGTGCACACCGATGGCCACCTTGCGACGGTTCCGACCCAGGCCCCAGTGCAGATCCTCCTGCAGGCCCATGAGCGACTCTATTGCCTCATCTGAAAAGGAGAGCCCCCGCACCACGGCGCAGCCTATGACCGGCCGCACCCCCAAAACGGACTCATCCACCTGCACCACAATTGATCCTTTTTGGATGGGGTATTGGACAAGCCCTGTCTCTAGCCCTAAAAAGCCCCGCATGGCCCTGGCCACTCCCTCGGCGCTGTATAGGTCAGGCCGGTCGGGGAAGAACTCCACATCCACATACTCTTCTTCCGCCCGCTTTCCGATATCTGCGCCCATCATGGCCAGCCGGGCCATGATCGTCTCTTTT
>MTKZ01015094.1_pt1 | contig 19426 bp, 15 predicted proteins | sample 1042781 | NCBI WGS metagenome assembly MTKZ01 (sample SAMN06212207, study PRJNA360539) | anaerobic digester metagenome | biome: Wastewater treatment plant; material: sludge; isolation source: anaerobic digester fed with sludge from wastewater treatment plant | place: Denmark: WWTP Viborg ... | reverse complement strand
GCAGCCGTGACATCAGCGAGCCATACCGCTACCTTGGCGTGCGGGAATAAGGAGGGACATCAAAATGGCTTTTGTTTACAAGGAATTGATGGGCCGCAATGACCGCCTTTCATCCGGACACCGTATGTGCGCCGGTTGCGGCGCCCCAATCGCCGTGCGCAGTATCCTGCGTGCCCTGCACCCAGAGGATGAGGCGGTCGTATGCAGCGCCACAAGCTGCCTTGAGGTCTCGACTTTCATGTATCCATACACCGCATGGAAGGACAGCTTCATCCATACGGCGTTCGGAAATGCCGCAGCGACGCTGTCCGGTGTGGAAAGCGCGTATAGCGCCCTCAAGCGCCAGGGAAAAATCAGCGCGAATTATAAGTTCATCGCGTTTGGCGGCGACGGCGGCACCTACGACATCGGCTTTCAGTCCCTGTCCGGCGCGATGGAACGGGGCCATGACCTGGTGTATGTCTGCTATGACAATGGCGCTTATATGAATACGGGCAACCAGCGCTCCTCCGCAACGCCGATGTACGCCGACACAACGACAACTCCATCGGGCGAGCTGTCGCTGGGCAAGCCCCAGTACAGAAAGGACCTTTGCGCCATCATGGCCGCGCATCACATTCCATATGTTGCGCAGACGACGTTCATCAAGAACCTTCGCGACCTTCATGAAAAAGCAGAGAAAGCGATCTATACGAAGGGCCCGGCATTCCTGAACGTGATGGCGCCTTGCCCCCGAGGCTGGAAATATCCGTCCGAGGACATCATGGAGATCTGCCGCCTTGCTGTTGAAACCTGCTACTGGCCGCTATATGAGGTGACCGACAGCGAATGGAAGCTCAATTATGAGCCAAAGCAAAAGCTTCCCATCGAGGAGTTCCTCAAAACGCAGGGGCGCTTCCGCCATCTATTTAAGAAGGGGAACGAATGGGTGATTGAGCTTTATCAGAAGGAAGTCGACAAGCGCTGGGAACAGCTGAAGAACCTCTGCAAATATACCCGTCCTGGGTTGACAATTCAACGGCAGGATTGCCGCCCGTTCATGAAAAGGGTGCCAGCAGGCACCCTTTTCGTTGATTCCCTGACACGTCCCGTTGATTTACAAAGCAAACCCCGCAATGACCAGTCAACATTCCCGTTTCGCTCCGGTTATGAGAGCATGGGGCCGATCCAACTGATCAAGACAGAAAACACCGCAACACAGACAATGGAAAAACGCCAGTTGATGCCAACTGAGTTATAATACGAACTCCTGCCGTTGAAGGATGATAGCATCAGCGCGGTAGCCGAAAACGGCGCCATCATGATGGTAATCAGCCACCCGGTCAGGATGGTCAGCGCAAAAGTCAAATTGGTCAGCCCAAGGTTCGCGGGTACAAGCGCAGTAACCATCGCTGTGCCGGTAGCNNCGGGGATGATGAGCATCAGCATGATGGCTGCGCACATCAGGCCGGGACGGGAGGTCAGCCAGGATGGCAGGTGATTTACAAGCAAATCTCCAACGCCGGAGATGGAAAGGGATTTGCCCAAGAACCCTGCGAACAGGAACATCGCGACCTGGCTGCCCGATTTGGGCAGCTGGACACGCCAATATCGGTCCATCTCTGTGCGGTATTCCGGAACTTTCCGTTGAATCAAGGCAACAGCGGGAGGGAACAGCAGTGAAATGATTGAAACGATCAGCATAAGGTCCCAGCCAGTAAAATGATTGAGCAGCACGATGGCCCCGATCATTGCGGAGGCGACAACCAAAAGCTTCCCAAGGATACGTTTGTTCAGTTTTGCCCCGGGTTCTGCTACCGCATCCGGGTATCGGCCGGGAAAACGGCGCATCTCCAACCATACGGAGAAAAGATTGATCGCATTGAACAACACAGTCAGCGCAATGCCGATGGGGATGCTGGAGATCCAATGAACATCCGGATAAGCAGTGAACACGATCACCGACCCCCATACCGGAGACCAAAAGCCAGAGGAGCTATAACTGCGGGAGAGGGTTTTCAGGAAAGGTTCCTCCGCCCTGTACAGCCTAGCGAACGGATGCATCAGCTCGTAGTTGATCAGCATCGCGCCGATGGAAATCATGACCGCCAACAGATGCGTGGTTACGCTGATCAGCAGCAGGAAACTCAACAGGTTGCTCATGCGCAGTTGTGCCAGCGTTTTCAGCTCACCCTGATAATCCTCATAAGAGAATGGCGCGGATATCATCGGCGCCAGGATGAGCAGCATGGCAAAATTCCCGTTGCTCAATAAAGCATTGAGCCAGCTGATGGCGTTCACACGCTTGAAAATCAAAAGCGCTGAACCGACAAGGATCAGAGCGAGAATCACAGCCCGCGTGGCGGGTTTCATTTTTGGCAGGGATCTGAACACAACAATCAGCAGTACCGCCGCCGATATTGCCTGGAGCAAGGTGTTCTTATAGAAGTAATTAATGCCTCGCAGCAAGGAAAATAATAGAATCAGGACATTATTGATTCTTGTCAGCCGATTCATCTCGTCCTCCTGACAATGAACATCCCGCCGCTCAAATGGCAGCCTGTTCAATCAACGATTTGGGACAATCCAGGAAAGGAAAGGTAACCCTTAAGCCTCCCGTGACTTTGGAAAACAATAGGTAGATAAAGACAGCAAACCTGGCCCCTGCCGGAAAAAGGAACTTGATTGCCGGGCTGCGGCGGCTGACAGTCACATGGAGCAGGATGGCTCTGTTTCAGCCCGTATAAAGCCCACCCGTGCTTCCCGTTCATCCGCTTCCCTTCCCAGGCTGAAGGCTTTTCGGAACCTCTCATAATAGAACTGACTGTATGAAAATTATACGATTTGACCCCCTTCATTGCAATCCATTGCCCTTGATTATCAAAGGGACACACAGAAAAAACAAGGGGTCCGGTTTCCTCCGTTCAGCGCCTTCAGCCATGACAGCTCCTTGTCAAGCAAGGACCATTCCCGATCCTGCAGATCATCGGGGATGATTCCCCGCAGTGCATTTTCCAGCAAGCACCATTTCCATATTGGGAAGTGTCCAATGCACGATGCGTGTTCATCCAACCACGACTATCAGGAATTTCATATCATCCAATAGCCATAGAGCGTGCTCGCGTTGTCAGCGGCCAAGCATGATCAGAAAAACTTGTCGACCCACATCCGCCGCTTCCCATGCGAGCCGGCTTGCCTTTTGAAGAGCATCCTTCTCATCAAGCGCAGGATAAATGTCATCAGATGCAAAACCTCCCCTACTGGCACCATCCTCGACCGCTGACACAGCTTCTTTGCCGATCACAACCATTTTATCGCAGCAGCGCGCGGCGTGCCGGCCCAAGCGTCGGTTATATTCCTCTTCCTGACTTCCCTGATTGCGTAAACCGGGTGTCAGCAGGATGCGGCATCCCTCACAATCCTTCAGCATGGTCAGGCTATCCTTTGCGCCTTCAAGGCTGGTCTGCAAGCTGTCATCCACCACCGTGATGGAAGCAGGCCAACTTGTTTCAAAACTGTGTCCACGCCGGGACAGGGCTGCCTTTTCGCTGATGAAAGAAAGCCACTCCCCTTCGGGCAGCACGCGCAGGTATCCTTTCCGGGGCTTGATTGCGGGAAGAGCAGAAAGGATTCCATTAAGTGTCATCCCTGAATGCAGCGCAAGGCCGATCGCCCCAATACAGTGCAGCAGGTTGAAAGCCCCCGTCAAAGGGATGCTGCAAGCGCAGCTGAGCTGCGCTTTATCATGAAGAATAAACTCGCTGCCTCCCAGACGGTATTTGATATCGGACGCCCAGATATCCAAATGGGAAGGTGCTCCACCGCCCTGGTAAATGCCATAACGCAGCAAGGGCAGAGAATCAGCCTTCTGTTTCCGCAGGATACCGTCCTCATAATTCAGCACAAGCAATCCATCTGATGTTCGCAGGCAATCCGCTATCTCCATCTGCGTCTCTGCAATCTGGTCGATAGAATTGAAAGTTCCCATGTTCCGTTCAGCAATGCCGGTGACCACGCCAAAGTCCGGCATCAGTGTCGCACAAAACTCCTTAACATCTCCCTGGTGTTTGGAAGCAATCTCAATCAGCATCAGGTCACAGTCGGATGTCAGGCCTTCACGGATCAGCTTTTCCGCGTTCTCCAGCGAACCAGCCTTGTCAGGCTGCGAGCGCAGTACTTGGTACTCCGTACTGAGGATCTGTGAAGCAATATCGAGAAAATTTGACTTACCATAACTGCCCGTAACACCGACAATGCGCAGAGGCTTTCGTCCGGAATCCGCGCGCGTTTTGGCAAGAACCGCTGCTATGCTGTTGACTGAACGGAAACGTTTGCTGATATGCCGCTTTTCATACGGGCGCAGAATGGAGTTGGCCAGAATGATCCAGATATCAGAAAAAAATCCTAAAAAAGTCAGCACAAAAGGCAGTTCCCACCAGAAAGAATGCCTGAACAAGACACCCATCAACAGCAGCAAGGCGAAAAACAGAACGACAGCCCCCACAGAAAGCCTGATCATGCGGCCATCCATGACGGGTGACCTCTCCACCGGTTTTCTCCTGTGCAATAAACCAAGTGTGGCAAATACAATGATATGCAGCAGGTAATACTGCAGGATCGGTATATTGTTCCGTGCCAGAAAACTGACAGCGGCAGAGCCGACCATCACCCACATGCTTTCGGTTTTTCGATACGTCTTGGCGAGATCCACATATTTTTCAAAGCGATAATCGCCTTGCTGCATCATGCGAAGCTGCCGCTTTAGTACCTGATATGAAAAATTGAAGTAGCCCAGGAATAACAGTAGTGCCAGCAGGGCGATGATGATCATGCATTGCCTCCGGGATAAATGGTTCGTACACCTTTTACCATACGAGAGCACTGACGCTTTGAATCGGTAGAAGGTTTCGCCGGATTCATGGAAACCGAACGGTTGAGGAGAAGCCGCAGCATGTGTAGGATGACAAAGAAAAGGGAAACAGCGTTAAGTAGTTTTGCATCAGGGCATATTCGCCGAATTCATTTCATATAGGAAAAACGTTCAGCTGCCTGTGCCCCGAAAGTTAGTTGCATCTTCTCTCTCCTGCGCATCCTCAAATATCTGGTTTGGGGTTTCCCCATGCTGAGAGAATGGCAATCCTGCCTTGAGCGAGCCAATGACCCGGGAAACGCCGGAAGGCGTCGACATATCAGGGCTTTCTGCACAAATTGGAGAGTCGTCTTCCGTCAGTTCTCTATACAGGGCGATCGCTACGGCGCGCCAGTTGCCTTTGTACAGTTCCTTCCCCAGTTCAAGATGTCCGACAGCCGAAGCCGCTTTCCAAATCATCGACAGTGTCTGGATCTGTTCAGAGTTTGATACGCGGCGGCCGATATCAAGATCATCCGAGACAGAAGAGTTCACTCTATAAATGGTCTCCATCAAGCCGAATACACTTCCGCAGGCACAACGGTCAAAGTGCCTCTTGTTTGAGAAAAAGCCAAAACCCATACAACCAAATCGGAAGTGCAGGTTCTTCCTGAAATACAGCGATGACGTCATCGCGCTCCTTGCATACCCCCTGTATGCGGTTACTTTGCAAGGCGGCGTGTATGGCCGGCCCTCTTCCCAATTGAGGATCTGCAGCCACTCCTCAGGGCTGTGATTCAATCGGCTTTGTATGGCGTTCGCGCCGCTTAAGGATAATTTCTTATTCAAGAGCAAGTTGCAGACATACATAATGAAAAAAAGCACATCCGGATATTTGACCGCCAACTGCTTCGGGTGAAAATAAAGAATGCCCATGTATTCCAGGCGTCGATAGAATGCCAGCTCAAACTGCAGATCCTGCCGGTGCATAAGACAACTCCTCGAATAAGAATATAAAGTGGGGGCAGACTTCAAAAGGATTCTGCCCCCACAGCCCTGCCTCAGGTATCGTTCAGGTTACTACCAGTTGGATTCATAGAATCCCTGTTCAGTCAGAGAAAGACATCTCAATGAGGTACAGCCTGGTGTCGCGGCGCGGCGTCCAGTTCAAATCGGCCGCCCCACCGTGCAGGTCATTGATTGAGAGCGTGTAGAGCGCGAACGGGTCCTCATGGAACTTGGCGGCCAAATCTTCATACATTGCCTGGCGTTTTGCCGTGTCGAGCTCCTGGCGGGCAGCCAGAATGGCCGCGTCATACTCAGGATTGTTCATGGCTGACTGGCTGCTGGTGCTCAGCACGCAGGCGCTGAAGGGACGATCCATATCAAAGAAGTCGTTGGAGTTGGAGCTGAGGATAATGTCCGGCGCCTTGGTTTTGTCAAAGAGCACATTCAGCCATTCACTCCAGGATAGGATCTTTGTTTTGACGTTGAACCCGGCTTCCAACAGATAGGACGCGATGGCCTCGGTGAGTTCCCCGTCTTTCAGCCAACGTCCGCGCTGGGAAACAAATTCGATCTCTTCCCCGTTGTAGCCGGCGGCTTTCATCAGTTCCTTGGCCTTCTCAACATCATACGGGTACTCAATGATGTTCGGGTTATACCCAACGTAACCATCACGGCCCATCTGCCCCTGGCAGGGTGTCGCGTACCCCAGGAAAAGGGCTTCCGCGATCGTGTTGAAATCAATTGCGTAGTTAGCGGCCAGGCGAAGGTCCTTGTTCTTGAAAACGCTGTTGTTTTCAGGGATCTGGTTAAAGCGGACCCAGTAGGTTTCAAAGGAGGTGTTTGTAAATACCTTGGGGGTGTTCTCAACATACTCGGGCAGTATGTTGACTGCAAGGTCAACCTCGCCCGCCTGCAGCGCGGAAAGCGCTGTCAGTTTTTCTTCGATGAACCGGTAGGTCGCGTTCTTGATCGCAGGCGCTTCGCCCCAATAGTTTTCATTTGCGGTGATCTTTACGTGGGAACCGGACTTCCATTCAACGAACTTATACGGCCCCGTGCCATTTGCGACGAGCGTGAGTTCGTTGGCGGTATGCGCCTCAGTGAAAGCCTTTGAGAGAATCGGAATCAGTGTCAGACGTTTGAGCAGGAGCGGGTCGGGCTCTTTGGTGACGATACGGAATGTATTGGCGTCCACCGCCTCCGCATGGTCAATCGCGTCTACGCTGTTGAGGAATTGGGAGTTAAGTTCCGGGCTGATATTGCGGTTGATCGAGAATACCACATCCTCAACTGTCAGAGGGCTGCCGTCATGGAACTTGACCCCTTCGCGAAGCTTGAACTCCCAGGTCAGGCTGTCCACCAGGTTCATCCCGGTTGCAAGCCAAGGCTTGGGCTCAAGTGTTTCCTTTTCAAGGACGTACAGCGTATCATAGATGTTCTGTGTGATGGGGCGCATGTTGCCGTCATCCGGATACTGGGCATCCAGCGTGGTCAGTTCGCCCTGCAGCGCGATGGTGATGCTTTCCTTGTCAGCGCGGCCGGCGGCGGACGCGGACATGACGAGGCCCAGGCAGATGATGGCAGTCAGCAGAAGGGTCAGTGTCTTTTTCATTGTTTCTCCTCCTCATAGTATTGTGGGCGCCTTTTCTTTGTTAACGGGCATTTGGCCCGCTAAGACCTGATATGACGCTGTACCGCGCGTCAGGAGATTTCCGCCTGGCCCTCGAAATCCTCGAAGCAGGCAACCCAGTGCCCCGGTCTGCGTTCCTCAAGCTGTGGGTCTTCCTTGAAGCAGCGTTCATTTGCCAGGAAGCACCTTGGGGCGAAACGGCAGCCCGGAGGCGGATCGACCGGGGAGGGAACTTCGCCCAGGAGTATCTCACACTTGATGTGCCTGAGCGTCGGATCCTCAATCGGGACAGCTGTCAGCAGCGCTTCGGTGTATGGGTGCAGGCGATGCGCGAAGACCTCCGGTGTTTCTGCGTACTCGACCAGCTTTCCCACGTACATGATCGCGATGTGGGAAGACAGCCAGCGTACGACTCGAATGTCATGGGATATGAACATGTAGGTCAGATTATGACTCTTCTGCAGATCTTTGAGCAGGTTGAGCATCATGGCGCGGACAGAAACGTCCAGCGCGGAAATGGGCTCATCAGCCACGATGAATTCCGGATACAGCGCGATCGAGCGCGCGACGCCGACACATTGTTTCTGCCCGGCGGCCAATGTATACGGATATTCATCCATCAGCTCAGGCTTCAAACCCACGGTGCGCAGCAGCCCCGCCACACGGTCCTCAAGTTCCTGACCTTTGGCCACGTTGTGGACGACCAGAGGTTCCCCGACGATCTTGCCGATTTTATTGCGGCTGTCAAACGAGCTGAATGAATCCTGAAAAATGAGCTGCGCCTTGGTACGGAAATGCTTGGCCTGCTGTTTGTTGTACTTATAGATATCCTCGCCTTTGAAATAGATCTCTCCGGCGGTTTTATTCAAAAGCTTCAGAACCAGCCGGCCCATCGTGGTCTTTCCGCACCCGCTCTCGCCGACGACCCCCAGCGTCTGACCAGTGTAGATATCCAGGGATACGTCATCCACCGCATGGACATACGACTTGGCCTTGCTGATCAAACCGCCGCCTACGGGGAAATACTTCTTGATATTCCTTACAGAAACCAGCGATTTCTTGATGCTTTCATCGTTGATCATTCCTTCTGCCTCCTCTCTTTTAGTGCTTGACGGCCAGCGGATCGAATTCATCACGGATCCAGTCCCCGATCAGGTTCAGGCACAGCACGGTAATACCTATCACCAACCCGGGGTAGATGACGATCCACGGTGCCTGGACGAGGTACTTGCGGCCTTCGCCCAGTATCAGCCCCCATGAAGTATCGGGCGGCTGCACGCCAAAGCCCAGAAAGCTCAGGTTGGCCTCCGCGTTGATGAAGTGCGCGGTTTCAATGACGAACGTCGTCACAAGCGGCGAAAGGATATTCGGGGCAACGTGTTTGGACATGATCTGAGGGGTTGATACGCCGATCGCATGTCCGGATTCGACCATCGGTGAGTTTCGCATCACAAGCGCCTGACTTCGTGCCATGCGGCAGAAGAGCGTCCAGCTTGCGATGGATAGCGCGATGATCAGGTTGCCTTCACCTGGTCCCATGATCATAACGACGGTCATGGCGATCAGCAGCGTTGGCGCAGATGACCATATATCAACGAGCCGCATGATGATCATGTCCGTCCAGCCGCCAAAATAACCGGCGCTGAGCCCCAGAACGATGCCGATAATCGCACCGATCACTGTTACAGTGAACCCGACGCGCAATGAGGCACGGCCGCCGTAGAGAAGCCGCGCGAACAGGTCACGGCCCAATTGGTCAGTTCCCAGGATGTGGTTGCTGTTACCCGCACGGCCCGGCGTGCCGGGAGGGGACAGGCGTGCACGCAGGTCGCTGGTGTTTACATTGTAACTGGTGAATACTGACGCTGCAAATATCATGGTAAGCAGGACGATCAGCACGATGCACGCAATCAGAGCCGCCTTGTTGTTCCGAAAGCGTTTCCATAGGGTAACCTTTTTCTTGGCTGTGTTCTTTATCGTATTTTTCTTCGCCATTCCTTCGCCCTCCCTAATACCTGATCCGCGGATCGAAGGCCGCGTAGAGAATATCCACAATCAGATTGATCAAGCACACAATGACAGCAGTGAAGAACACCTCTGCCTGCAGCAAGGGGTAGTCCATGCTTTGGATGGTTTCCTTTATCAAATGACCAAATCCCGGAAAGCCGTACACGACCTCGACAGCCGCGGAAAGTCCGCCCAGCTGCTTGCAGTAGTCATTTCCGATCATGGTGATGGAGGAGGTCATGATGTTCTTGAGCGCGTGTTTCCTCAGCAGGTTGATCTCCCTGACACCTTTGGCTCTGGCGGTGATGGCGTACATCTCTCCGAGCTGCTGCGTCATCTCATATCGCACTATCTGGGCAAGGTTGCCCATCGGCCTGAATGAGATGGTGACTGCGGGGAGAATGAAATGTTTCCATGTACCGATGCCGGACGTAGGCAGCCAACCCAGCTTGACCGCGAAGAAAAACATCAGCATCAGGCCTATCCAGAATGGAGGCATACAAATGCCGACAAGGGACAATACGGTCAAGAACCTGTCAAGCAGCGAGCCGCGCTTATACGCCGCAATGATCCCCAAAGGAAAAGCCACAAGAACCGCGATTGCCATTGCGCAAAGGATCAACAGCGCGCTGATTGGCAGATAATCAAATATGACCTCCATGCTCGGTCTTCGCTGGGTCCATGAGTCCCCGAAATCAAGCGTTGCTGCGCTCTTCAGAAAATCACCGAGCTGCTGAATCATCGGGCGGTCAAGCCCAAGCTGCTTTGTCAGCAACTCGCGCTGTTCAGTGGTCGCGGTCAAGGGCAGCAGGATATCCACCGGGTTCCCGACGACGCGTGTCAGCACGAAAACCAGAATCGAGATGACAAGCACGACCAAAATGGTGAACGCAAGGCGCTGAAGAATGTACTTCCCCATTCCCATGATCTATTTCCCCTTTCCTTCCGCCTGTGTCTTGTCTACTCCAAGAGGGAAGTGACAGCGGACCATGTGAGTACCTTCGCCGGAAATATCATCGTATTGCGGCACTTCGGTTCTGCATTTTTCCTGGCAGTAGTCACAGCGGGGATGAAATGTGCATCCCGTCGGCAGTGCCATCAGGTTTGGTGGGTCGCCAGAGATGATGTTCAGCCTTTCGCCGGTCTTCAGAGCCATGATGGACTTCATGATGCCTTTGGTATACGGATGGGCAGGGTCTGTGAACAGCTTGAAAACATCGCAGATCTCAATGACCTGCCCCGCGTACATGATTGCGACACGGTCCGCCATCTCTGCCACGATGCCGAGGTCAGACGTTACAAACAGGATGGTTGTATCGATATCATTCCGCAACGCCTGCATCAGGCGAAGGATCTGCGCCTGAATCGTCACGTCGAGGGATTTTGTCGGCTCATCGGCAATCAGCACCTTCGGCTTGCAGGAAAGCGCCATCGCGATCATGATGCGTTGTTTCATTCCGCCCGACAGCTGGTGAGGATAGTTGTAATAGCGTTTTTCCGGTGAAGGGATACGCACGAGTTCCAGCATCTCGATGGCCTTTTTCTTGGCCTCCTCACCGCTCAAGCCTTGATTCAGTTCCACCGCTTCCTGAATCTGACGCCCAATGATTATGGAAGGGTTGAGGGAACTCATAGGCTCCTGCAATATCATTGCAATCCCTAAGCCCCGAATCTTGTGCATGTCCTTTAACGGAATGTCGAACAGATTCTGTCCGTCCAATATCACTTCACCGGACTTGATCTTTCCCGGGGGCCAGCGGATCAGACGCAGCAGGGACAAGCACGCGACCGTCTTGCCGCTTCCGCTTTCACCGACCAGAGCCAGCACCTCGCCTTTTTTCAGAGAGAAGGAAACATTGTCAACCGCTTTGATTTCACCTTCCCGCAGTAAAAACGATGTGCTCAATCCGTTTACTTTCAGAATATCCTGCGCAGCCTCCACCATCAGCACACCTCCAAAATGTTGTGAATATCGAACTGGTATTGCTCCCCTCCAGCAGAGCATGAAAACTTCCAGGGCTTAGGACATCATTGCTTCTCCGGTCGAATGTCATGGAACCTATCGGCATCTCATCAAGAAGAACTTCACAACCAAGCTGGATTTTACAAAATCAGGGGCGAATGCTTGCTTTTCTACTGAAGACATTGTACATCCATTTGTCGGAAAACTTCAACTGAAAAATCGTCATTCTTTGTTTAATTTTTGATTTGAATGATGATCCCTTCGATCCTGATGCCCACACAAAACTGCGCTCCAACATACTAGTAGAACGTTCGCGTCCGTCAATTCATGGCCATCGCACAGTGTTTACCGCAGGCCATATTTCTCAATGACTCCCATGTCTTTCATCATCTGCTTGAGTGCGCTGAAGTGAGGTTCGGCGTAGTCCATATAGGGCAGGCGAAGGATGGCTCCGGGCAGGCCCAGGATGCTGTAGGCGGCTTTGATCACGATGGGGTTGGAGAGGTGGTACAGCTTTTCCAGCAAAGGAAACCATTTGAAATACTCGCTCCGGCATTCCAGGGCGACCTGCATGCTGGTCCAGGGCCGTGAATAGTGCGCGCTCTCCTCGGGGATGATGTTGCCGCCGATATTGGCGGTGCCGCTGCCCCCAAGCGCCAGGGTCGGGATGACGATGGAGTATTTAGGGTAATCGCAGCAAAGCAGGCTCATTTGGTCGCCGCAGAGACGCTTTACCTGAACCAGGTGGCGTACATCGGATACCGCTTCCTTGTCCACGATAAAGTTGGGGTGGCGCTGCATCAGCTCCCAGATGGTCTCCGCTTCGATCATCACCCCGTTGCGGGAAGGGTTGTTGTAGATGCCGCAGGCGATCCCGACCGAGCCCATGCATGTGTCCAGATGCTGGAATGCGGCATTCTTCGGCAGGAGCAAGTAGGACGGCACCATGAAGATCACGCCGTCCGCCCCCTCGGCTTCGGCGAACCGCGCCAGTTCCACACTGTCCCGGGTATTGGCGGCGTTGGCACTGAAAAAGGTGGGGATGCGTCCCTTTGTCATTTTGATCACTTCGCGGATGATCTCCCGTTTCTCTTCCTGGGCCAGCAAAGTCGACTCGCCGGCCGAGCCCAGGATGAACAACGCGCCGCTGCCGTACTTGATTTGCCTGTCAATCAGCACTTTGAACGCGCCGAAGTCCACCTTGTCATGTTTGTCAAAGGGAGTCACCAGGGCCACCCAGGAGCCGGAGGGACGTACATACGGAGCCATCTGTTCTTCCTCCTTGATGAGTCGTTCGTCTGTCAGCAAATAGATGGGCAACTGCCAGTCGTCCGCAGGTGTTCAGCCCGGTCTTCCAGAAGGGAGAGGACGCTGCCGGCAAGCGCTGAAGCGCCCTGCCTGAGGATATCAAAGCACGGGACATCCGAGCATTGGCTCAGCGCATCAAACAGCGCGTCCCTGTCGACATAGGCAGGCTCGTAATCCTGCCTGTTCACGCGGTAGCGCGGATAGTACGGGTTGATGGTCATGCCGAGGATACGCAGGCTGCGCCCGACGCCAACCTCCACTGACATTTGGTCCAAAACAGACAGCGTTTCATCTGTCTCCTGGGGCATGCCAGAAATGAGCAGTTTCAGCGGGTCAGTGAACAGCAGGCGCTTCCCGGCAAGACCCGGTTCGTTTGCCATGGCGGCAAAGTACTTCTGTATCACAATGCCGGAAAACCGGACGGTCCGCGCATCGTTTGCCTTGAGCAGGAACTCGGAATACGCCCTGTCCGTCAAAAGTGAACCTAAGTCCGCGACTTTTCCCAGCTCGTTCAGTACAGGCCTTCCCAGGATATGAAGAATCGCCCTTGTATCGGCGCTCAGGAGGTTCAAATCAGTAAACCGGGAAGCGCCGGTTGCCACGATGATGCCATCCGTCTCCACAAAGGGAAGTATCCTCCCCAAAGCGCCGTCGATGATTGTGAGTCGCACGCCATGCGTTTCAAGGCAATCCAGCACCGCCCGAAGGTCTTTTCGCTTGTTGGGACCTGAGATGATGAGTTTGCCGGATCTGACGACCCGTCCGATCAGGATGTTTCCCATCGGCGTATGGATCCCGGTATCCTCCAGCACCTCCAGCTGCGCCCGGGAGAACATCATGCAACGTTCAGCCACAGCGGCATACATGCCTTCTCGCACCGTGATACGCGGCTTTGGAAGCCCGGTCACATTGTCAAAGCTTTCCCCGTCGTAGCCTATGCTGGTCAGTGCGATACGCAGCGAAGAATCAGTATTCAGTGCGTCCATAAGCGAAGACAAGGTCGTTGTTTTCCCGGTGTTCTTGGCTGTCCCGGCGATGCCGATCGCAACCTGCCGCATCATGTGGACCGTTTGCTGACCGTGTGAGCTCCGGCGCGCCCCGGATAGGCGCCGTCCTCACGGCTGCCAAGAATGCCCTCGTACAGGGCGCTGACAAAGTTCCCCTTTTCAGCAACGGAAGCCAACACGCTTTCGATGCCGCGGACAATATCCTCAGCCCAGCGCGTGGCAGTCTCTGAAGGCATAAACTTTGACCTGCCATGGAAGCGGAATCCTTCCGCGACCGCGCGCAGGGTGTCCACCTTGGAGTACACGGTGATGGGACCGCCGGAATAGGCTTCATCAGAGGAAGCAATGGAAATGGCGTCCACGCCGAGCATCGCGGAAAGGCTCGCATGGAAAGCGGTCGCCGCTGAGGACTGAACGCGGTCTTCCGTCTGGGTCAGGAAAGCGATCGGCGCGCCGGGCCAGATGGGCGCGTCAATGATGGATCGGAGCGCGATGATCTTCGCGGCGTTGAAATCGATATAGTTATCTTCCATCTGCTTGCTGATCATCACCTCGGGCGAATAACAGAAAAGCGGCTGGAGCACAGGGCGGCAGCCAAGCGAACGCGCAAGCTGCGCGACAATCAGCATGCCTGCGAACGCCTTGTATGCCGGAACGCCGCAAAGCTCCTCATTCGTCACGACGTCAAAGGGCAGGTCATATTTCTTGGCATACTTCATCGCATAATATGCATCGACGGTCAGCCTCTCAGGGTCTGTCCCAGCGCCCAGCGAACCATAGCAGAAGTTGATCTTGGTCATATGCGCGCCGATTTTTCCGGCGAGGACCACCGTCTCAGGCGTATTGAGGCCGCGGTGCGCACGTACCTGCCACAGGGTAGACGGTTCCAGAGAGCGATGGATGTGGAAGAGGTTGTCGGGCGTGATCACTGTTCCGTCTTCGGAATGAGTGATGAACCCGTCGAACAGGCCTTCGGTCCGCGCGCCCCAGGAGGGATCGAAATGCACCACGCCGTCCGCACCCCAGGCTTCGCTGACCTTGATATGTGTGATATCCATGATCGGGCAGCCAGTGCCGTACTGATTGAATATGATCGGCTTCTCAAGGGTGTGCTGGATCCTGGGCGTGTTCATGAAGAGCGCGGTCCTTGTGAGGAAGGTGTTGAGGCTGTCAGCTTCCTCCGCGGTAAAACGGCGGGTCTTGGGGTGAAGCACTCCCTTCTGATAATAACTGCGGACAAGAGCCTCGCAAAGCGGCGCATACGCCGCCTCAAACTCGGCCATCTTTTCACCGGAGCGCCATTTGTCCATATCCCAGAGTTCGTCGCGCACACGCGCGCGCTCAACACCGGGACTTGTCCTTTCCTCCGCCCATGCCGCGATCCGCGAGGCGATGACTTCCAGCAGGCCGCGGATACGGTCGTTCAGATACTCATAACTGTGACCCTGGGCGACGCAGGGGCGTTGTTTCTGGGTGAGGCGGACGTCTTTCTCATAAGGCCGCCCTTCAACAAAAGCGAGGGATTCCTCCATCGTTGTTCCAGGGCCAAAGCCTGCGTCAAATCCAAGTTCCTGCGCAAGTTCCGGACGGATGGCCATACCGCCGATGCCGATCTTCACCTGATCGCGCAGCCCTGCGGCGTCCGCAAGATCGTTTAAGCGGGACAGCAGTTCCGCCACACCGTAGCCGACCGTGCGGGACAATAGAACCACGTCCACGTGTTTGTCCAGCGCCGTCTGCACAATTTCCTCAAGCGGAAGGTCAGGGGCGAGCAGAATGATTTCATGCCCGGCTTCTGAAAGACTGCGGCCCACCATTTTCAGCCCGATGTCGTGAACAGGGTCTATCGGCGCCAGCAACACCCGCTTCCTGTCTTTCATGCTTTCTTCGCCTCCGTTGATTTTTCCAGGTCAAGCCAGGGATATGAGTCACCTGCCCGGTACAGGTAGGCCCGTACGCGAACGCGGGCTCCGGGCCCCTGGAACTGACAGAAAACGACATCAATATCTGAAAATCCCAATTCCTTCATCATGGTCAACGCAAGGTTCTTCCCCTCCTCCTCGCTCTCACATGCGAGAAAGGTTTCTACATCCAGCGCGTCCATGACGTGTTGCCATATTTGGGACATTTGTTCCTCCTTCAATTGCGCCGCAGTGACGGTCCTGTCAGAAAAGCAATCTTCCGCGCCCGGGCAGCGCGGAAGAATGCAGTGGGCAATTATGTCAGCTTCTTCTTGTATACGTTGGTCATGCCGGCATTCTCAACGCGGCTGCGGATGGCTTTCACGTCGGTCTCGTACAGGCCCAGTTCCTGCATGCGTTTGAAATACTGCGCGCCGGAGAAGGTGTACTTCAATGCGATGCCTTCTTCTGTCTCCATCATCTCGCGGACATGAGCGATCGCGTCTCCGATGGCGAGGGATTGCGGGATCGTCAGCAAATCCTTGCCGGCAGCCCATGCAACTGCGTTGCGGCCCGCCAGGGTGCCGGTGACAATGGCTTCCGTATGGCCGACAAGCAGGCCTGCTTTTTCACCGCCGCAGAAGAGATTGACACCGCCCGTCACTTTCAGGGTGTCATCACGCGGGGACAAGGCCAGGTAGCGCATCGAGTTGCCGATGCCCCCGGAGTACGGATCTTCAAACCGAGCGTTCTCAAACCCCGGGATCTTCCTGAGGATATCCAGCGGATAATACGGGCTCATCAGTTTTGCGTGGCCTGTATCCAGCAGGATGATGTTCTCATTGAATTCCTTGAGCGCGTATTGCTGGCAAGCCTTGGTTGCCAGCGCTGCCTCGCCTTTCCTGAGTTCGTCGGGGATCCTGACAACGCATACGCCGGTCTCATTGAGCTTTTTCTGGATTTCAACGGACAGCGAATCCTTGTGAAGCTTGCATGAACCGCTCATCGCGCCGACGGACCCATCCGCCTTCCTGCCCATTTTTTCCTGGATCCCCAGAAGGGCAGCGACACTGACCCGGTTGCCGAATGTCGGGCAGCGGAGAACACAGCAGCAGCAGCCGTTGCCGTACTTGGTGCAGTTGCTGATCGAACCGGCTGTGCCCGTGGTTTCCACGAACACGTCGCCTTCTATCATTTCACCGCTGGCCAGCTTGACTCCCTTTATCCTTCCATTCTCCGCTTCCACGCCGGTCACCCGTGCCTGCAGCATGTACTCAACGCCCTTTTTATCCAACAGGCGGCGGATGGAAGGCTCGATGGTCGCAATGTCGTAAAGGCTGGCATGCTTGTGGCCGGGGAACTCGATGTTCCTGTGCCTGCAGTTTTCATCGATGACTTCAAAAACCTCACCACCGCCCATCGCGATGGCTTCCTCAGTGGCTGTGAACCTGCCGTTGTTGCGCATGATGCCGCCGACCAGGCCGGTCCCAAGCAGCATATCGGTACGCTCCAGCACAACGACCTGCCCAGCCCCGGCGTTTTTTGCCGCCACAGCAGCGCCCACGCCAGACCAGCCACCGCCGATGATGACAACTTTGATCATGTATTCCCTCCTTCAAATCCGGTCAATGTTTGATACAACAGGAAACATTTCGGTCCGGGGCATTGATCTTGATAAGCAAACAACCCTCGCATCGGGGAGTCCGCCCGTCTGTTTGAGTCCTTAGTGGTGCTGATCCTGGCTGAGACCGAAACGGGAACCGGCGCTCTGAACGCCGATTCCCGTATCGGCGGATTCCCCCGGCGGGGATTTACAGGATGCCCGCGTGTTCGCAGATGATCTCCATCAGCTTTACCAGGCACTTCAGCGCCCAGCGGGTCTCCTTCTCAAGCAGCGCGCCGTTCTCGTCCGTGGTGCCCAGGCCCGTTGAGATGTAGATGTTGCCGTCGTAGGAAATGGTGGGGATGATGCCCATCCTGGACATGCCGTTCTGGATCTGGTGAGATCCGGCATACATATCCTCAATGGAGTAGATCGGAACACCCATCTTTCCGTTCGCCCAGGTGCCCTCGTAATTGACTTCAACCGCGGTTGAGTTGTAGCTCTTGGTAAACTTGAAGCCGCTGAGGAGTGATTTGGGAAGTACGGAGAATTCCTCAACGACGATGTCATAAAGGTCGTCAACGGGTTTGGTCAGGACTTCCGGGTGGTCCCGGAGGACTTTCAGTGCCTGGATCTGAGTGAGCAGGGCTTCCTTGCCGGGGTCAAAGCCAACGTAGGCGGCCTTGCCGTAGGACGCGCCGGTGCCGTTGCGGTCGCCATGCATGCCCATGGAGCGGCGGATGTTCACCATGACGTCGGACTTGCCAATGATCAGACCGCTGGTCTCGGCGCCGGTCGCCTTGTCCATTGAGTACACGATCGCGTCCGCGCCATTCTTCACGATGTTGCAGCCGACAAACGGCAGTCCCCATGCATTGTCAATGACATAGGGGATGTTGTACTCCTGCGCGACCTTGCTGATGTATTTCTGAAGCTTCGGGACGCCGTCCTCGTCATGTTCGCCGTAACCGTAACCGGGCGTTTCATATCCCAGAGAGACGATGCCCGTCAGGTATGCCGCGTGAATCGCCGCGGCCTTCTTCAGATTCTCGTAGGAGCCCTTCGGATCAACTTCCGTGAGCAGCGGGACCGGCCATGTCTTGATGCCGTGCACGTCGTACTTGGCGCCTGCCAGAGGCACAATGACGACATCCGTATTGTTCTGGCGCTTTCCGTAGAAACCGAGCTCACCGGCTGTCGACCCTCTGTCGGCGATGAAATCCTTGTATTTGGGCGGGAAAGGACGGCCATATCCGGCTTGATGGTGCATGTGCTTCTCCAGCGGCGCGATATACCGGGAACGGTAGCAATCGCCCATGCCGAGCGCCGGGGGGGTAAAGAGCGAGCCGATCGCGACCCAAAGGCCGCCTTCGCAGGTGGAAACGGGGCAGCAATCATAATCGTCGCCATAAACGTCTTTGACAATTTCACGTTCCTGCTCAACCAGGCCGGCCAGCGGGATGACCTTCGTCGCGCCTTCCTCAGACGCTTTCAGGATATCCTTGCGCAGGGGGGCGGGACAGCCGGATACTGCTCCGGTCAGGCCAAAGGTACCCTTTCGACTGGCCGGGAACACGCTCTCGGCGAACTTGCATGCCTCATCGTAGATCTGAGCAGTTTCAGCCTGGAGTTTCTTGTACATCTGGAACTTGTACTTGGGTGCCGCCATGTTTTTTTCTCCTTTCAATCCGGTGCGAGTATTTGATAATGAGTTTTGGGATTCTGGAATTACTTGAGCTTTACGATCAGCTCAATTTCGACCGGCGAGTCAATGGGAAGTTCAGAGACGCCCACCGCGGAGCGCGCGTGTCTGCCGGCATCGCCGAACACCTCGCCCAGGAACTCAGACGCGCCGTTGACAACCTTTGGCTGGGCGCTGAAACCGGGGGCGCTGTTCACGAAACCCACCACCTTGACAACCTGTTTGATCTCATCCAGGGAGCCAACGACGGTCTTGATCGCAGCGAGGCAGTTGATGGCGCAGATTTTTGCCGCCGCATAGGCATCTTCCAGGGCAACGTCCTTGCCCACTTTCCCGGTGCAGCAGAGTTTGCCGTCGACAAGCGGAATCTGGCCCGAGGTGTAGACGTAGCCATCAGTTTTTACGGCCGGAACATACGCTGCCAAGGGTTTGGCAGCGGCCGGGACCTGGATCCCCATTTCCTTGAGTT
>MTKZ01017390.1_pt1 | contig 19437 bp, 16 predicted proteins | sample 1042781 | NCBI WGS metagenome assembly MTKZ01 (sample SAMN06212207, study PRJNA360539) | anaerobic digester metagenome | biome: Wastewater treatment plant; material: sludge; isolation source: anaerobic digester fed with sludge from wastewater treatment plant | place: Denmark: WWTP Viborg ... | reverse complement strand
AAGGACTTGGCGGCCTCACACCACTGTTCCGTGTCTAGCATTTCCGGGTTAATCTTGTCCAGCGGCGTGGAATGATCGTCATATTCCCGGCCCTGCCAGGTGCAGGGGTCCAGGCAGAGGAACATCTGGACTTCCATTTCATGCCAGGCGATTTGTTCTGGCGTGGGAATACCGGCGGGCGAGGCAGGAGGTATAACCGCCCCGGTGAGCAACAAGACCAATGGCAGTAGTCTCATAATGTCGCGTACCCTCCTTCGGTTCGTGCTTTGGACGCTGGTCTATCTCACAAAAACAAAGTTTGAGAATGTTGAATCCTTAATATCATTACCTATATGGAGTGCGCAAGTCATACTTGCGCTTTGACTTTCGTGATATCGTAGACTTGAAGTATATGCATCAGGCCCACGAACTGCACAAGCAAGAAAGCGAAAGCGCAAGTATGACTTGCGCACTCCAAAAAAAACGGTTTAAGGATAATATGGAACAATAATTACAATAGACTAAATCGTTACTGAATCTTCAACTTTTATTTCGCAGTGAATCTCCTTCCGGATCGGGGCACCAGTGAGGCCACGCCGGCGAGAACCAACGCGAAGGCCGCGGCGCCCAAAAAGAGCCGTTCATAGCCGAGGCCGACCCAGATGGCGCCCGCCACGGTGGGGATGAGCATGGAGGCCACATGATTGATGGAAACGCCCATGGCCAGGGAGGAATTCAGTTCCTGGGGTGACGGTGTCAGCCGCGACAGGTAGAGGGCGCGGGCGTTGCCGAGTGCGAAGAGCATTTCGTCCAGGATGAAACAGCAACAGGCGAGCCGCCGCGCCCAGCCCGGGTCGGCGATGAGCCACTGGGCGTACCCGTAGCCCAGGCAGACCACGACCAGCACGAGGCCCTCCGCGATCATCACAACCCGTTCCCCCGTATAATCCATTACCATACCCATCAGGGGCTTGAACACGATACCTATCAGGCAGGAGACCATGAGCAGTCCCGCGATGGACGGCGCCGGCAGGCCGTACACCTTGATCAGCACCCAGGGCCCGAAGGTGAGAAATATCTGCTTACGCGCGCCGGAAAGAAATTCGAGCAGGTAATACAGCCGGTACGCCTTCCGGAATACCAGCCGCTGCCGGGGCTGGTGCAGGTGGGGGATGTGCATGGTCGCGTAGAACAACCCGCCGCACAGGAAGACCCCTGCCGCGCAGAGGAAGGTGGTTTGATACTGGGGCGCGGCGCGGTCCATGAACAGCCACACCAGTCCGGTTCCCAGTGCCGTCGCCATTGTGCTCACCGCCGCGGCCTGGCCCAGGCGGGCGCCTCGGTTGTGTTCCCCGCTCAGGCCAATCACGATGGATGCGCCAACGGGCTGCAACAGATGCACACCCGCGCTCATGGCCACCATGCTCACTATCATGAAAGGGTAGGAAAAGCCGTTCAACGCCAGCCCGATCAGCCCGGCCGTGGAAAGGAATACCGCCACCAGCCCCACCCGTGTCATCGGCAACATGCAGAGCAGCCCCGTCATGACGACCACCAGAAAGCCGGGCAGCTCCCGGGGGAATTCCAGGTGGCCCCTCGCGTCGGCGCTCAGGTGAAACGTTTCGGCAAGGAAATTGTTGAACGTGGAATCATGCATGCTCGTCGCCATGGCCACGCAGGCCAGTGCGCCGTAATAAAACCATAACTGGTATTTCAAGGGAATGACTGGCATGGGCATAACAAGTCCTGAACGGGCACGACACGGGAGTACTGTTAAAGAACTACAAGCATTGTACTTGAGTGGACGCTTCCGCTTAAATCCGCCGCGGCAGAAGTCTACTCCTACGGGGTAGTCAGGATGACCGTAAGGATTACCAACAGGACAATCTGGCCATCATCGGCGGAAGTGGTTCTCATGGGAAGAGGTCTGTTTTCTTGCGCCAATCGGTCGAAAATAAAGGGATAAATACGGGAACATCGCCGGTCTCGAGAGATTAGCTGTCCATCATCGTGGATAACTGAAGTGTTGCGCTATACTTCGTTTGCCAGGATGTCGGCAGGCAGTACGCGTTTCCGATCCGTCCCGTCAAAATCCTTGTCATAACTGACGATGTGAGCGTCCGCTTGTTCGGCTGCCACATATTGATAGGCATCGTCAAAATCCAAACCGAACCGTTTCATTACCGATGCAACATTGTCCATGAGCACAGGAGGTACCGTAACCAGGCTGATGGCGCCATTGATAAAGATGTCTTTGACAAAAGAGACAAGAACATCCGCGCTTCCGAGTCGTCCCAGAATAACACCAATGGAATGGAGCGTAAAATCAGACATTGCCATTCGATCTGAGGGCAGCGCGGCCAACAGTTGTCCCACTTCCTCTGAATGTTCCTGGTCAAGGAGCCTTTCCAGCCAAATGTTGGTGTCAAGAAGATATCTCATTGTATACGCCACTGCGCCGCCTGGTGCTGCAACGCTACTGATGAATAGTGCTGCCGGTGTTCTTTTAACGCGCCCGCCCAATTCTGCAGCAATCTATTCCCGGACTTTCGCTCATGTTTGTCTATGAGGAATTCAATGAAATCCTGTACTTCCGCCTGACAATCAGACGGCAAACGCTCGATGAGTTCTTCCAACGTTTTTTTTCCGACCATAGCGAACTCCTTTTGCATTGCCTCTATGCGTGTAAATTTTAACATATAACCGCATAATTCCGGAAAAATAAAAGGCCTGCGGCAAGGAGTAAATCGTATGCGATGCGGCAGGTTCGAACCGTGATCGTCGGGCAACAACAATAAGAGCGCGGCCCCGCTTGCTGTTACTGAGGGTGATGCGAATAAACTGAGGTGCTTGTACTCCGTGTCGGATTTTTTTCTTTTATCCCCCTGACCAGACGAAAGGGCCCTAATTGAGTTTGGGGCCCGCTGGCACTTTTTCAAAGCGGTTTCCAGGCGACATGGATGGGCACTGGCGTAAAGGGATATCATATCGCCGGAGCGTTCGAGACCCGGCAAAGGACTCTCCAAAGCCAGATCGTTGTTCCCTGGCAAGCGTTCCTGATGCAAAAACATTAAAGGAAGCGTTTCATGTTCGCAATGCTGTTGGCTGTTCCCTTGCTCGTCGGAAATCTCTGCTCCGCTGAGGTCACCTTATCCGAAGAGACCATCGTCTTGCCCACCTATGAGGCGAAAGCCCCGGACAAGGTACCGCTCTTCTTTCGCTCGGAGGAGGTGCAACTGGCGGAGCGGCACATTTATCCCTATCCCTTCTATGATGTGCAGGACACCGAAAAGCTAGACAAAGTATACAAGGCCGTTATCCTCGAGAATGAATACCTGAAGGTCTGCATTACCCCGGAGATGGGCGGCCGCCTGTATTACGTTCTGGATAAAACCAACAACTATGAGGTCGTGTATAACAACCATGTCGTGAAACCCGCCTTGATCGGCACCATCGGTGCGTGGACTTCCGGCGGCGTGGAATGGAATACCCCGCACCACCACCGCGCCACCAGCCTGATTCCGGTGGACTATACTGTTCAAAACCACGATGACGGGAGCAAAACGGTCTGGGTGGGGGAATATGAAAAGCGAAGCCGGACGCGCTGGATGACGGGTATGACGCTGGAACCCGGCAAGGCCTATGTAAAGCTGTCTTTCAGAAGCATGAATGTCACCCCATTCCAATACCCCGCCTTGTACTTTGCCAACGTGGCGGTCCATGTCAACGATGATTACCAGTTTATTTTTCCGCCTGATGTGGACATGATGAACTTCCACTATGTCACCGAGTTCACGCGCTGGCCCGTGCCGAACCAGGTGTACCAGTCGGTGGACTACACCCACGGCGAAGATCTGTCCTGGTGGAAGGAGGCGAAGCAGCCAGTGTCTTTTTTTGTCACGAAGACCAGCCAGGACTTCATGGGCGGGATTGACCACGGCCGGAATGCCGGCATCGCCCTGGTCGGCGACCACCGGATTTTCAAGGGCAAGAAACTCTGGAACTGGGGCAAGAACGAGGTCCAGGAGGTGTGGGATCAGAAACTAACGGACGAGGACGGTCCCTACGCCGAGTTGATGATGGGGTTTTACTCCGACAACCAGCCCGACTACAACTTCGTTGCTCCCTTTGAAACCAAGTACGGCGACATGTACCTCTACGGCATCAAGGCGATGAGCGGCATCAAGGAGGCGAACCGGGACTGCACGGTAAACCTGGAACTGCAGGGACAAACCGCGCTGATCCAGGTGAATACCACCTCCGAACAAAAAGGCGCCACCATCGTGCTCACGTTGAAGGATGCGGTCATCCTCGAGGAAATGGTGGATATTTCGCCGGCGGCGCCCTATCAAAGAGAAGTAGATACAGGTTTGGGGAATGTCCTTGAGGACTTAAAGGTTTCCGTGCGTGCAGGAGATGGAAGGGAATTGGCCGCCTGGCAAAAGCAGCCCGCGCTGAACGAGCCTTTTCCGGAACCTTACAAGGATCCTCTGGATCCGAAGAACTACAGCACCGCTCAGGAATTGTATTTTGCGGGCTTGAAACTGGAACAGTTCGGCAACACGAACTTCGACTATATGAAGTACTACGAAGCGGCGCTGAAGATAGATACGAATGACCTCCCGACCAACACCCGCCTCGGGCAACTGTATTTGAAGCGAGGGGAATATGAGAAGGCGGAAGAACACCTTCGAAAAGCGGTGGGCGTGGTCACGGGCAACCACAAGAAGGCCGAGGATGCGGATGCCCTCTATTACCTGGGCGTGTGCTATATGAAGCAGGACCGGGTGGAGGAGGCCCTGGAGATGCTCTATCGCGCCACGTGGGCCTGCGAATGGACCTCGGCGGGCTACACGCTGGCGGCGCAACTGGAAGGCAGGCGCGGCCGATGGGACAAGGCGCTGGACGCCGCGGAACGTGCCTGTGCGGCAAACACACACAATATCGAGGCCTTGCTAGCGAAAGCGATCGCGCTCAGAAAGCTGGGCCGCTATGAGGAGTCCACGGTTATCAACCGGCAAATCTACGAACCCGATCCCTTGAACTTCATGGCTATGTATGAACAGTTTCTGTTGGGCGAAATTATGACCGGGAGCCCGTTCACGGAAACGCGGCACTATTTTGTCGCCCATTTGCGCGAGGAACCCTACAATTACATCGAAACCGCCACCCGGTACGCGGCCTTCGGCTTGTACGAGGACGCAGCGGCGGTCATGGCCCTGGCTGCGGAATCGGACCTGCCGGCGCTAAATGCCTATCCGATGGTGTACTATCACCTGGGCATGTACCTGGCGTTGTCCGGGCAGGAGGAGAAAGCACAGGAAGCGTTGGACAAGGCGTCCGGTCTTCCCACCGAACTGTGTTTTCCCTATGGGGATGAATCAGTGAAGGTGCTTCGATATGCCGTGGAAAGAAAGCCAGATGATGCAACTGCCTGGTACCTGCTCGGAAACGCCCTGGCGGACTACCAGCACGAGGCCGCCGTTACCTGTTGGGAAAGGGCCGTTCAATATAGAAGCGATGCCATAATCTACAGGAACATGGCCTATCTCCAGGCGAACCATCTGCATCGGATGCCGGAAGCCCTGGACAACATCATGAAAGCCATTTCACTGGCTCCTTCCGAGCCGCGTTTCTTCTCCGAGGCGCAGTTGTACATGTCTTATGCGAGCCTTACAGCGGAGCAGTTGACCGCGTTTCTCGCCGAATACGGGGAGATGGGCAAGGACGTGACGGACCTCCAGTTGATGCGCATCAAACTGAATCTCTACAACGGGGACTTTGATGCGGCCATCGGCCTGCTGGAACAGTTGCAGTATCACATCAAGGAAGGGGCCACCTTCAATCCCCACGTGTACTGGGTGGACGCCCACCTGCAGAAAGGCCGGGCATTGATGGACCGGGCGGAATACGCCGGAGCGGAACAGGCCTTCCTTCGGGCCATGGAGTTTCCCCCCAACCTGGAAGCGGAACGCAACAGCAAGACGGGTATTGCCCACTATTACCTGGGGCTTAACAGTAAACGGGCGGGCAACGAGGAAGCGGCCCAGTCGCATTTCAAGGCGATGGCGGAGTATACGCCCGCCAGCGGGTGGGGCGCCGGGGATTTTCCGGAATTGGGGTATTTCAAAGCGCTGGCATCGCTCGAACTTGGCGGAGACAAGGCGGAAGCGGAAAAACGCTTCTGGGAACTGATTGCCGAGGGGGAGAACCGGTTGGGTACGGTGAAGGACGGCAGGCATATCACGGTTTCCGTAGAGGAATCCCATTCCGCGCGTAAGTTCTTGTTGGAACACGAACTGAGCCGGAAAGACCGGCGGGTTTCCTCCTATTATATTCAAGGCCTGGGGTACCTGGGCCTGGGCGACCGCGACAAGGCGCGGGAATGTTTTACAAAGGCCATGGAAATAGATCCGATGAGCCTTGACGCGAAATGTATGCTGGAGTCAATCTGAAAACAAAATGCGCGCGCGCGACAGTCGATGAACATAAGAAGGGCATGCTATTTAAACGTTAACGTGTTGTCAGTATCCAAGTGTAAAGAAGACGCGGAAGGATGAATAACATACAACTCATTAAAGTCTTCAATTTGGGGTGTATCCCATGCAAATGATTACAAAAAATAAATCCAACCTCCTTCATGACCTAATCCTGCCCGCACTCCTATTCATGGTGCTTGGCGGCATGACTTGGGCCGTACGCGGATGCTCCGGGTACGGCGCCATGAACGGCTGTATTTTCGCCGGGGTGACTTGGGGAACGGCATGGTGGTTTATTGCCCGCGACCCGGAAGGACGACAATCGCGGCGTTATTCCTCTGGCTGGATCATTCTTGCCATGACTGTCGGCATCGGTATTGCAGGAGGGCGGGGATGGATGCAGTGGCCCAGTTTCTTTGAGGGGCGCCTGTTGACCAACTATGGCGAAAATGAGTTCGTCCCCATTTCGCGGGCTTATGGATTTCTATGGCTGTTCATTGCGGGCGTGCCCTGGGCGGGACTGGGCGCATGCATGCTTGCCTGGTGCAATCCCAAACGTCCCGTGCGCGCGAGCGGCTGGGTAATCCGGGTAGCCTGCGGTATAGGAGGGCTGCTGCTGGCGCGTCTGCTGTTCGAAAGTTTCCCGGAAGTGTTCCTCCCCCTGTATAAATCGTTGGCCGCCCAGTATCAAGAGGTTACCGCCAATCCCAATCTACGCCGGCTGGTCGGAGACAATCGCCTGGCGATTATGCATCTCGGCCTCTATCTCGGTTTTCTTGGCTATGAGTTCGGCAGGAGGGATTGGAAAAACGTGACCCTTATTTCGACGGTCGGCCTGCTCAACGGTATCGGGTGGGCTTTATGCCAGAACTGGAAATGGGCGCCCGGCGTCTGGCCCGGCGTCAACTTCAACTGGTGGCGCTGCTGGGAATCTTCCGGCGGCATCAGCATCGGCCTTGCCTATGGCATCGCCTACTATCTGGTGAATCGTTCTGGAACCGTCCCACTTGACACGCAAGTCAACCCCAGACCCAATGCCGAACGGTTCGGGGTTGGACTGGGCCTTGCCCTCGGACTGGGTTTCTCCATTAAAAACGGTCTCAAGGGCTGGGCGAACATTTACATTGGCAATGAAGAATATTGGAGCAATGTCTTCTCACTTATCATCGGCATTCCCGTTCTTATCACGCTTGTCTTGTTGGCCGTGTACCTCTGGAAACGGAACCCCCTGCCTGCGGGATACCCAGGCGACGTTTTCCCCCATGCCTTCTGGCTCATCTGGATGGTGCTGATTATTCAGAATGTCCTGGCGCAACTGGTCACAGGTCCCCACTCCAACCGGATTGAAACAGCGTTCAGCATCTATTACATCGTATTGTTCCTGGTCTCCGGCGCCGTAGTCTGCCACTACCACGCAATAAAAAAGGTTCCTGGCGTTGTGTTGCGAGTTGGACGCTGATACATAATGGATACCCCATGTCTCATAGGAGGCGGTATGCTACGCAGAACTTTTCTGAAAATGACGGCCTTGGCTTCTTCGGCAGCCCTCGGCGGCCCTGTACACTTGCCGGCTTACGCCCAGAGCGCACAACAGCGTCTTTTCTTTACCTCCGGCGGCAAGACGTGCTTGATTAATGCGGACGGTACAGGATTGCGCGTTCTTGAACTGGAGGCACCGAATCAGGCAACGTGGCAACCGTGTGGATTTTTCCCGGATGGACGGGCATTGCTCCTGAGCATGGAAGCGCGCAGGGACGGCCCCGGAAAACCTTTTGAAGAATACTATCACCTGACGCCAACGCATTTGTGGATATATGATCTTGACAGCGGTGTACTGACTGAAATCGCCGCAAAGGAGCGAATGGCGCCTTTTTATACGCCGGCATTATTGCTGAATGAGGAGCGGATGCTGGTTCAGGTGGTTCGGACCAAGCCGGGCCAGATCTTCAACATGAATCTCGACGGCACGGACGCACGGGAATTTACCGGGGCGAATGAGGGGCTGCCCTATGGGCTCAGCCTCAGTCCTGACGGGACACGGGTGGCGTTTCATCTTGCTGGTCCGGAAGGGTACCAGGTCTGGACCAGCGACACCAGGGGCGAAGACCGGAAATGCCTTGCGGCTCACCCCGAGTATTTATACTTCGGTACCAGTTGGTCGCCCGACGGCCAATGGGTGGCATATCAGGCCTGCAAATACAAGGAAGATCCCGGCCATGACTGGTCGGACCTGTGCATAGGGCGGCCTGACGGTTCGGAACACCGCATGTTGACGGAAGGACAGGCGTTGTGGTTTGGCGCAACCTACGGCAACCTTGAAACGAAGGGTGGTGGTTCGAATATACCCGTATGGACCAAGGATGGAAAGGTCTTGTGCTCGCGACGGCTTCCGGGTTCCCGGGTGGCATGGGAATACCGGGCGGGACAACCGGACCTGGACCATTTTAACCGCGAGTTCAAGCCCGAACAGGCGCAGGGCGGCACGGAAATCTGTACGATATCTCCCGGGGACGGTTCGGTGACACGCCTGACACAGATGAAACCGCCAGTATGGGATTTCCGCGCCTGTGAGTCCCCCGACGGATACAGGATCGTCTTTTGCCGGTGCGTCACGGGAGAATCCCCCGCGCTGTGGGTGATGAATGCCGATGGCTGTGATTTGCGCATGTTGACCCGCGGGTTAAACGATGCCGGCGCTGACCATCCCTGCTGGATTCCCTAGTTCAGGCATTATTGCGTCCCCAGTTTTGCGCTTATAGGAGAAATACGATGGCCCGCCCGTTCCAAAGACCTCGTTATCTTGTTCTGTCGTGCTGCGCGGTGGTTTTGTACTTTGCATCCCCCTCTGCCGAAGCAGATATGGAGTTTCTCAGTAAAGATATGCGGCCTGTGGTTGGCGCCATTCGATGGGATGCGTGGCATGGCGGAGAATCCAGTGTCGGGCTGACTGTTGAAAAGACCCTGGCCCCGGAACATTGGCATTATCGTCTGCCTTTCTTTGCCAGGATTGTCGGAGAAAGTGCGGTCGAAATACGCGGCAACACCCAGGAGATCATGGACCGGGAGATTGACTATGCCCATGCTGCGGGGCTGGAGTATTGGGCCTTTGTGATCTATCCCGAAGATAATGCCCTGAGCCAGGGGCTTCACCTGTATCTCGCAAGTGCGAAGAAATCCCACATCAAGTTTTGCATGAACCTGCAGGGCGGCTGGGAGGCGGGCGGTGGACCGACTGTGTGGCCCGGCAAAATCGCTCGTTATATCAGGTACTTCAAAGAGCCTACTTACCAAACGGTCTTAAACGGACGGCCATTGGTCTTCCTGTATAGCGTGGAGGGGCTGGTGGGGCCGGGCAAGTTTGAGGATTGGACGATGGCACGGACGGCATTTGACGCATTTCGAGCGGCGGTGGTCGCGGAGGGAATGCCCACGCCCTATATCGTGGCCCAAGGCTGGTCGCCCGATACGCTTAAAGAACAAGCTGCTACGCTGGGCCTTGACGCCATCGGCGCCTATGCGTCGTCAGCGGGCGCCAAGGCAGGCTTCTATGCAGACCTCGCCCGGCATACGGAACACTGGTGGGACGCCTTTAAGGCGGCTGGGGTGCCTGTCGTCCCGCTGGTTACAGCGGGGTGGGACATGCGTCCACGGGTGGAAACACCGGTACCCTGGGTCAAAGGTGGTGACATTGAACAGTATTATGAAGCACCCAAACCAGCGGAATTGGCGACGCATCTTGGACATGCCATCACCTGGTGCCGGGAGAACCCGGCTGCGGCGGAAGCCCGGGTGATACTTATATACGCCTGGAATGAGTTCGATGAGGGCGGTTGGTTGTGTCCCTCGCTGGCGGAAAGCAGTACCCGGTTGGAGGCCATAAGCAGGGTCTTAAAACCCGAAAGCGTACCATGAGGTGTTTGAGTATTCTGATCCGTAAATTGCCACAAAAGGCACAGAAGGCACAAATATTAACCACGCAAGTTTTCCTGTGCCTTTTGCGGCAATTTACGGAACCTAAACATTTGAGAAGAAGACAATGAGAGACGACAACACCATGCTCGAACTTACGGGGAGGATTCGGCAGGTCGCGTTTTACCTGCATACCTATCTGCGCAACGGACACTTAGAAAAGGTGTATGAAAATGGTTTGGCAAATCGTTTGCGAAAAGCGGGATTCAAAGTGGAACAGCAATATCCCTTGACCGTCCGGGATAAGGACGGCACGGTGTTGGGTGATTACTATGCGGACCTATTCGTGAACGACGTTCTCATCGTCGAGTTGAAGGCGTCTAGAGCGATCCTAGATGAACACATCGCCCAGGTCCTTGGCTATCTGCGTGCGTCCGGACAACGTGACTGGTTGTTGAGTAACTTTGGTTCGCCAAAAATTCAAATTAAAAAATTGATCCTGTGACCTTCTTACTATTACGCGTCAACTTCCAACATTATTTCGAAGAAGTTAAAACTGCGATGACTTTAACTTGCTGTAACGATATGGATTGTTTGACGGCCCTATCAGTTATTTTATGTGCTTTCTGTGCCTTATGTGGCTAGTCTTTAAAGAATATATTCGCCACAAAAAGCACATAAGGCACAAAAAAAACCTTTGGTTGTGGCTATGTCACGCTATGTATTATATTGTAATTTAAAGAATGGCTACATAAGTCACAAGAGGCGTAGAAAAACAGTTGAAGTTTCTGTGACTTTTGTGCCTTCTGTGACAAGGATGATTTAAAGGAATCAAACCATGAGGCGTATCATTCCAGCAACACTAACAGTCTTTCTTGTTCTTTTTGTCCTGCCCGTTACTGCCTTCGCTGCTCTTTCAGTAGTCCCCGTTGAGGGTATGCTCGACTTGGGCACTACCAAGGAGATTCGTGACGGGGACATGACCGTCTTCAAGGAAACCAGTGTCGTCTGGTCGTTGGAGGCAATTCTGGCGACCGCCGAAGGGCCAGCGGAACGGCAGATCATGTACCGGGAGGCCAAGCCAATGGAGGGCAACGGCCTGGAACTTTCGGGGGCGGAAACGGAAGGACTTTCGCTTCAGGAGTCCTTTCGTAATATTGGTCCGGACTTGATTGAACGTGTGATAACCGTGACTGCCCAAACCGACATGCGGTATTATCTTGACTTGGGCTGGCGTGCTGCGGTTGACGGTGATTTCTATTCGTTCAGCGGCAAGGAATCCGGACCGGCCAAGTACAGCCCGGGCTGTTCCGGCCCCGAATTCGGCGGCGGCTCGCTGCAGACCTTTCCTTTTCTGGGGTGCCTGGCCGGGGACCGGCTTTACGGCATCATCGGCGACACACCGGGCCATTGGGGCAACCTGTCCTTCATGGAATTCAATCCGGAAATACGCGAACTTTCCCTGTGCAACGGCGACGGCAGCCCGCGCCGGGTCATTTCCATCCCCCGCGACGTGGACGCCACCTCGGTCTACCGGACCGCTTTCGACGGCTGGCAGCATATCGAAACGGGAGAGACACAGACCTGGACGACCTGGATATTCGCTTCTCCGGCCCGGTCCCTTTATGACGTCCAGCTGGCGGCGCATCTGGCGCTGGCCAATGCCAAGGGCTTTAACCGGTCCGGCCTGGAGGCGATCCTGCGTAATACCTCGTACCTGTTGTTGCGCCGCAACCTGCTGCGACCTGAAAGCGACTATATTTTCATTTCCGGCGTGGGTTACGGCTGGAAGCAGTGGGTGTCGGACGGGTTCTGGATGAGCCGGGGCCTGGACGACCCCGTCTATGATGCTTCCGTCCAGGCGGCGGTATTTTATGAGCGTCTTGATTATGAGGATAATGCCCAGTACTACCTGATCTGGGCGGCGCTGGTGAAACGGGCCGGCGGCGATCTGGACATGCGTACTGTGGACCGGGCCTACCGCTTCATGCGGAACCATGAAGTGGACGGCCTGTTCGTGCCGCCGCGTCTCAAGCCGGACCTGGCCTGTTTCAAGACCTATCATGATCAGCTGCCTTACGATGATGATGACGCCCCATCGTCCAACCAGGGATTCCACTGCGGCGCCTTATTTGCGGCCCGCGAACTGGGTTATCCAGTCAGCGATGAAGAAATACAAAAGGCGAAGGATGGGTATGCGCGCATGTTCAACGCGGAAGGCGGCTACATGGCATCCAGCCTGAAACAGCAGGAACATATCGGTCAGGATGCCCTGTACGGCGAGGTGCTGACCTACGCCACATTCGGCGAGAAACTGTTGCCCGATGAAATGGTGAAAACTCACATTAAGACCACCATGCGCCTCCAGACGCCCTACGGTATGCGCGTTATCTCCAAGGCCAACGGCGACCTGCTGGACGGGCACAGCGGTGTGTATGTGTTCGGCGGATCCTGGTTCCTGAATGACGGGTGCGTCTATCTGGATGGCCTGATTCACGGTATGGACCCGGCCTGGATAGATGAAAAACTGCTGTGGCGGCTGGAAAAGGAACTCGCCGTCATGCCTGCCTTCCACGAATCCATCAGCACCGTGGACGGCCACCCTCACGGGCATCACCTGTACTCCTGAACTCGGGCTTCTGGTGGCTGCGCCGCGAGGTCCGGGCCCGTCTGGGCATGGACGGACCCGACCCGCTGGCTGCGGCGCTGGACACAAAACTCGGTGTATACCGTCAGGATGATATGCTATTTTCCGCGCCGGAGAAAGCCCTCCTGCGCCCGGAAGAATAGCCTCGCCGCGCGGGAGACGGACTTTTTCCGCAGAGAGGCTGTCGCACGCAGCATTGCCGTCGGAACACGGCGTCTGTACTTGACATTACGGGTCTGATATGTAACAGTACTCTATAGAGGCCCCGTAAGGAGGACACATGATCAGCATTAAAGAATTACGTGTGGACTATGACAGGCTCATCGCCGTTAACAACGTTGACCTTGCGGTGCGCTCCGGGGAGATTCTGGGGCTGGTGGGACCCAACGGCGCGGGCAAGACTTCTTTAATCAAAGCGGCCGTCGGGCTTATCGAACCGGTGCGCGGGAGGGTGGTCCTCGGCGGGGTGGATATGTCGCGCGCGCCGGAAGAGGGGTGGCGCCGCCTGGGGTACATGCCCGATTTTTCTCCCGTCTACGAGGAATTGACGGTTTCGGAATATCTGGATGTGTTTGCCGCCGCTTATGGCATTCCCCGGCAGGAAAGGTCCGTCCGGGTCAAGTACTGGGCCGAACGGGTCAATCTGCAAACCAAATGGAATGACCGGATACACGACCTTTCCCGGGGCATGCGGCAACGGCTGGTGTTCGCCAAAACACTTTTACCGGAACCGGAGCTATTGTTTTTAGACGAACCCGCCAGCGGCATGGATCCGCTCGGCCGGATTGACCTGCGTGATATCTTAAAAGAAAAGGCGGAAAACGGTGCGGCCGTCCTGATTTCAAGTCATATCCTGTCCGAGATGGATTCGTTGTGCACCTCTCTGGCGGTCATGGAAAAAGGCCGGATCCTGGTATCAGGGACCTTGGAGGAAATACGAACGGCCCTGCATTCCCAGCGCCGGTTGTACATGCAGATTCTTCCTCCGGTCGAAACGGCCTTGGCACTCCTTGAAACCTGGCCGGGTATCAGCGGGCTCCAACCGGAGGAGATCGGTGGTCTCTACAGGGCCCGTTTCTCCGGGGATGGGGAAGCGGCGGCAGCGTTACTGGCGGCGCTCCACGGCGCCGGCGCCCGCGTTTCCGAGTTCTGGTGCGAACGGGACGATGTGGAGTCCCTCTTTCTCCAGATTGGCGGCAAGGAGGTTTCATGAATCCTGTTTTTTCGATAGACCACAATACCTTGTTACTGGCCTGTTTCAAATCGCGGTTCAGGCATGAGTCGTTTCTGCGCGAGCTGGTTTTGCTGGCGGCATCTTTGATCACTGCGGCGCTCGGGTCCATGAATTACGGCCGGTTACTATTTCCGGACCCCGTTGCATGTATGTTGTTTATCACCTATCTTATCCAGGGTTTAGTGTTATTTATAGGCATCGCGCAAGTTATAACGATGACGGCCCGGGAAAGACTTTCCGGGACCCTCGATTTGCATCGGCTCTCCCCGCAAAGCAGGACGGGCCTGGTCGCAGGACTGCTGATCGGCGGAGCGTCTCCGGAATGGGCCCTTGCCCTGGTCCTGGCACCCGCGATTATTACTGGCGGTGTAGTACTCGGACTGCCGTTTATGGACATGGTATTTTATGAATGCGCTATCTTTCTCGGTGCCCTGGTCGCCGGCCAGATGCTGATGATTATTACCCTGATAACAAGGGAGAAGGTGCTCAAGACACAAAACGGCACTCTTGGTAATTTATTCGGGATAGTTTTCATCGTGTTTGTGGCGATATATTTCTATCAATTGTTTGACTTTGCCCTGTCCTCCTACTCCGTTACTTTTCATGCCGTTGTGCCCTACACGATTTTGGATTTCGATTTTGCACTCAGGGAGTTGTCCGCCATTAGCCAGGCGGATGGCCGGATTCCCCTGGCGGCCGCATTCGGCCTGCAGCTCGCGGCCCATGTGCCCCTGCTGTGTTTCGGGACCTGGGTGGCCGTACGGCAGATGCGCTATCCCGAACGGAATCGGCTCTCCAAGGCCCAGGCCTACACGGCAGCGGTAATTGTATATGGCTTTTACGTGGCGGAACTGTTCAATAATGCGCGGGCCCTTCCCATGATGCCCATGCTTGTGTTGTTGTTGGTTCCGATTACGCTCTTTTCAGGAATCGTCCTGATTCTTAACACCAGTCCCCATTACCGTACTGTGATGTGGGGATACTACCTGGACTCTGAAAACCGGCAGGAACGGTGGCCGCACGTTCTTCTTTCCGAGCACACGTCCCTCCGGCATTGGCTTGTCGGCTATGCCCTGCTGACCTTGCTCGCCATGGTGCCGGTATGGCTGCTGCTGCACGGCGCCTATGAAGGCCACCCGGTTCGCGGGTTCGCGTGGTTTCTTCCCCTGTTCTGCGGATTCGTTTTGGCCCAGGTGGCCTGTTTTGCCGGGTTCTATGAGTTTTTTCTGATGGGCGGGTTCGGCAGGAAGGCCTATTTGTTTCCCCTTGTGATTGCGTTGCTGTGGTTGGCGGCCCCGTTGCTTGGGATAGTGGCGAACGATGGGGAAAACACTGTCCTGTACTATGCGGGCATGATCGTTTCACCCCTGGTCGCTTGTCCCCGCATCTTGTTAGATTTCGCTACGGGCGATAAGTCACTGCACTATCCGGAAATCTATCGCCCGCTGCTGGTTTGGGGTATTGCCCTGAACACCTTGGCTGCAGGTGTGTTCTTTTCCATAGCGGCAAAATTGCGCCGCCGGTTGCGGGCAGGGGGGTGTGATAAACGATCAGACTGATCCGTCCCATCGGACTGATCGGAAGTTTCGCTTTGCACCAACGTGGCGGGATCGCCTACAGCAAGAACGCCAGCGCGGCGATGAGGAACACTTCTACGAACAGGTGGGCGATGAAGGGCAGCAGCAGGTTGCGCCGCTTCAGGCTCCACCAGGTCAAGAGCACGGAAAACACGGCCATGCCAACCGCTTCCAACGGAGGTTTCTGAAGGTGATACACGACTTCTGAAACGGGGACGATGAACCAGCCGAAGCGGGGAAACTTTCGCGCGGCGGCGCGCAGCAGCACGTAGCGGTGCAGGAATTCCCAGCCCATAAGCCAGGATGCGGTCCAGGAAAGCGCGGCCAGGCCGCGCAGGAAACGCTCCTGCAGGGGCAGATGGCCCAGGCCGGGATACTGTTGCTTGAGAGAAGGAAAGACCTGAATGCTGAGCACGGCCACACCGCCCACCAAAATCATCAACAGCAGCAGCATCCAGTCGCGCCGTTTCCAGGTGCGGATGGAAAACCAGGACCATTCCATGTGCCGCAGAGAACAGCAGAAGGGCACGACAAACCAGAGGAGAAATTTGTAAAGATCGAAGGAGCGTATCCCCCGCAACCGGGTCCAGTCCGGCGGAACCAGGGAGAGCATGTGCCAGGGGGTATCGACCCGCCAGTGAAAGACAGACCAGTCAAAGGGCCAGGAACAGTGAAGAGAGGCCAGCGCATCTATGCCGAGAACCAGTACTACATAGCCCATGACGAGATACAAAGAAGCCGGACTTGCTACGGATGAATGGAGTTCCTGCGTTAAGGCGTTGTGGCAGTTGCCTGGTGGCGGTTTGTTATCCCCCCGTGCCTTTTGAATGTGTCTTCTCCGGTTCATGCCGGTTTCTTCTTCGCTTTTCCCGGCCACGGACACAATGCCGCCGCGGGACAGGCGGCGCATTTCGGAGCGCGGGCGGTGCATAGGGCCCGGCCATGGAATACCATGTAGTGGGAGTAAATGGTCCAGTGTTCCTGCGGCCAGAGGGCCATGAGATCTTGCTCAATTTTGGCGGGGTCCTGGTGTCGGGTGAAGCCGAGGCGGTTGGAGACGCGCCTGCAATGGGTGTCTACAATAACGCCCGGTACGTGGAAACATTCGCCCAGTACGGCATTGGCGATTTTCCGGCCGACGCCGGGCAGGCGCAGCAGGTCGTCCATGGAACCGGGCACCCGGCCGTCATAGTGTTCCAGCAGCATGCGGCAGCTTTCACGGATGGACCGGGCTTTCTGGTTGAAAAAGCCGCAGGAGCGGATGTCATTTTCGAGTTCGCCGGGGGCGGCTTCCGCAAAATCGCGCGCACCACGATATTTCTTGAAAAGGTCGCGGCAGACCACATTTACGCGCGCATCGGTGCATTGCGCCGCGAGTATGGTCATAATCAACAGCTGGAGGGGCGACCGGAAGTCCAGGGTACACCGCACCTCGGGATAGGTTTCCTGGAAGAGGGCGAATAACGCTTGCGCGCGTGTTTTTTCTTTTGGGGATATTAGTTTGCGGCGCGCCATTGCAGGATATCCTCCGCGGGGTAGCAATTTAAAATCTGTTCCGGTTCCAGGCCGCCTTTGCGCGCCATGGCCACGGCGAAGCGCATGTTGGCCAGCCCGGAAACGCGGTGCGCGTCGGTGCCGAGGGCAAAGCGGGCGCCCTTGTCCGCCGCCGCGCGCAAAAAACGCCAGTCCATGTCGAGGCGCCTCGGGTTGCCGTTTATTTCCAGGGCGACACCGTTGGCGACCGCTGCGTCCACCACCTTGTCCACCTGCACGGGGTAGCCGGCCCGGGACAGCAACAAGCGCCCGGTAAGGTGGCCAATAACGGTCGTGCTTGGATGTTCGATGGCGCGGATAAGTTTTTCGGTCGCCGCCTCTTCCGACATCTCCATGCCGTTATGAATGGAGGCGATAACAAACTCGAAGGCGCTCAGGATTTCAGGACCATAATCCAGCGAACCATCGCCGAGGATATCCGCTTCGATTCCCTTAAGGATGCGGATGCCCGGCAGGCGCGTGTTCAGCCGGTCTATTTCCTCATGCTGATCGCAGACGCGCTCCGGGGACAGGCCGTTGGCGATGGCCGAGGCCTGGCTGTGGTCCGTGACAACGATATACGCATATCCCAGCCGCCGCGCCTCCAGCGCCATTTCCTCCAGGCTGTTGACCCCGTCGCTCCAATGTGAATGGCAATGTATTGTCCCGAGCANNCTGGTGTTCTTCAATCAGGCATGCCGGGAACGGCGCCTTGAACTCGAAAGTCCCCTCCCGCATTTCGGGTGGAATAAAGGGCATTCCCAGGGCCCGGTAAATATCCGCCTCACTCGCGCAGGGAACGGGGGAACCGTCTGTTCGAAACAAGCCGCGTTCCTTGAGTTCGAATCCCAATTCCGCGGCCTGTTTCCGCAACAGGGTAACATGCGCTTCGTTTCCCGAAGCGAGCAGGAGGGCAAAGGGCCACGCCTCAAGCGCGGCGAATCGCAGGCGGGCCGGGATGTTGGCCCCGGTCACCGTGGCACACAGCCCCGGGCCGGAGGATAAGGTCTGTTTTAACTCGGGCCACGCCATAAAGTGGCGGGCTACGTCATCGGCATCCCCGGAAGCCACCAGCATTTCGATTTCCGTAACGGTTTCCCGGTAACGCCGCAGGTTGCCGACGACGGCGAGTTCCTGAACCGCCGGGTGTTCTTGGAGATGTCGGCATAAGACAGCCGCTGCATCCCACGCGGCGTGAAGATGAAAACGGCCCTCCTGTGCTTCCAGAAAGCGAATCGATTCCAGGACCTTTTCCTGCTTGTTTTGGCCGTAGCCTTTTAGTGACGCCAGTTCGTCCCGTTCGCACGCGTCGCGCAGGGCTTCAATGGAATCCACAAAGAGGGATTCGTACAGGTGCTTGATGGTTTTCGGCCCGATGCCCTGCACCTTGGAGAGATCAAACAGCCCCTCCGGAAAACGGCTGCGCAGCGTTTCAAGGAAGGAAAGGCGTCCCGTGGTCAGCAGTTCGTCAAGTTTCTTTTCCAGCGCCTCACCGATACCGTCCAGTTCCCGCAAACGGCTGGCGCGGTGCACGTCCTCCACGGATTCCGGAAGTTTTTCCAGCAGGCGCGCCGCATTGGCATAAGAGCGGATCTTGAACGGATTGTCCCCGGCGATTTCCAGCCAGAAGGCAATCTCATGGAAAATGCGCCCTGCCTCTTTATTGTCCATACCTACCTCTTGTTATCCGGGTATAAATTACCAACACGAGTGTTACCCACAACCCAAAAAAATAAAACTACTTGAGCAAAAAATGGGACTGCCTCCGGCGCACGCAAAAACCATGAGCGTTGTAGTTAATCCTGAACCGCGCCGGTGGCTGTCCCACTTTTTTTGCGGGCATTACGTACAGGACCAAAAAAAGCGGGACAGTTGGCAACTCGTTCCCAAATTCCATTTGGGAACGCAATCTCTCTTGAAATTCTATTTCCCTTTTTGCATTGGCCCGGCCAGTGTGATTTGGCGCTCGACCATGGTTGCGAAGTAGAACTTCGCGAACAAGTGCGTTCCCAAATAGAATTCTTGTCATTACCCACATCTTTCTGTTCAGGATATGGTATTGAGATGCCGACGTATGTA
>MTKZ01010203.1_pt1 | contig 19443 bp, 21 predicted proteins | sample 1042781 | NCBI WGS metagenome assembly MTKZ01 (sample SAMN06212207, study PRJNA360539) | anaerobic digester metagenome | biome: Wastewater treatment plant; material: sludge; isolation source: anaerobic digester fed with sludge from wastewater treatment plant | place: Denmark: WWTP Viborg ... | reverse complement strand
AAGGTACGGATCTTGAATACATCAATGAAGACTTCAGGGGAAATTACGATGCAGCTGGTGAAGCTCATCAGTCAACAACCAGTGATATGCGTCTGGTTGTTGACGGAGTAGAGTATGAACCAATTGAGCTTGGAGGCGTATATGGCGACCCTTCAGGCCTTCGTAGAGGTATGGTGAGATTTCCTGCTATAGATATAGAAAATGCTTCATCCATAGCTTTGATTCTTGATGAACAGTTCTACTTAATTCTGGGGGAATTCTAATTTGATGGAGATTTGAATGACTTCACTTAATAGATGTAAGTAATCTCTATAAGCCTTCTTATAGACTTACAAATTTATCTCGATGGAATAGTTGAAAAATACAGATTGAATTTCTTCATTAATTATCTCTCTTATACAAAAAGAGCTTCTTAGAAATAAGAAGCTCTTTTCTATTACTTATTAATTAATGGATGTTATTTAAACATAGCTAAATCACTTTTGGGCGTATCAGCTGTTTAATATAGCACCAGAAGCACCACTTGATACAATTGCTGCATAGCGCTTAAGATAACCAGACAGCTGTTTTTGCTTTGGTTCAAAGTTCTTCATGCGATTTGCTAGTTCTTCATCAGAAACCTTAAGTTCAATGCGATTCTCTGGAATATTAACGTAAATGATGTCTCCGTTCTCAACAACTCCAATTAATCCACCGCTTGCCGCTTCTGGTGAAACGTGACCAATACAAGCACCTCTGGTAGCTCCGCTGAACCTTCCATCTGTAATCAAGACAACACTACTTCCAAGTCCCATGCCCATTATTGCGGAAGTGGGATTAAGCATTTCACGCATACCTGGGCCGCCTTTAGGACCTTCATAACGGATAACGACAACATCTCCTGCTACAATTTTTCCGGAATTGATAGCAAGCTGTGCGTCTTCCTCACAATCGAAGACCTTTGCAGGACCCTCGTGTACAAGCATTTCAGGAAGTACAGCAGAACGTTTTACGACGCTTCCTTCAGGAGCAAGATTACCTTTTAATACTGCTATGCCACCGGTTTCGCTATATGGATTATCAATAGATCTGATGACATCCGTGTTGAGATTTAATGAATTCTTGATGTTCTCTCCCACGGTTTTTCCAGTTACAGTCATGCACTCGGTGTTAAGAAGTCCTTTTTTATTCAATTCATTCATAACAGCGAAAACACCGCCGGCTTCGTCAAGATCTTCCATATATGTTTTTCCAGCAGGAGCGAGATGGCAAAGATTTGGCGTCTTAGCGCTAATTTCGTTTGCTATATCAAGGCTGATTTCTATACCACACTCATTCGCTATTGCTGGCAAATGAAGCATAGAGTTTGTTGAACAACCGAGAGCCATATCAACAGTTAAAGCGTTCATAAAAGCTTCTTTTGTCATTATGTCGCGAGGGCGGATGTTGTTTTTCAACATTTCCATTACCGCTGCGCCTGCGTGCTTCGCAAGCTCAATACGTGCAGAATAAACCGCTGGAATTGTTCCATTTCCTTTTAGTCCCATACCGAGAGCTTCCGTAAGACAGTTCATGGAATTAGCCGTATACATGCCCGAGCAGGAACCACAGGAAGGGCAAGCCTTGCACTCGTATTTTTTTAGCTCGTCCTCCGTGATATTACCTGCATTGAATTTTCCAACTGCTTCAAATAACGAAGAAAGACTCGTTTTTTCTCCGTTGACTCTTCCTGCAAGCATAGGTCCTCCGCTTACAAAAACGGTGGGAACGTTAACCCTTGCTGCTGCCATTAGAAGTCCAGGAACGTTCTTATCACAGTTTGGAACCATAACAAGAGCGTCAAATCCATGAGCTAGAGCCATTGCCTCAGTTGAGTCTGCAATAAGATCGCGGGTTACAAGGGAATATCTCATCCCCTCGTGACCCATGGCAATACCATCACAAACAGCAATAGCAGGGAATACAACTGGAGTTCCACCCGCCATGGCAACGCCTAGTTTTACTGCATCAACGATCTTGTCTAGGTTTATGTGCCCCGGAACAATTTCATTATATGAACTTACTATTCCAACCATAGGTCGTTTTAGTTCTTCATCAGTTAATCCAATGGCGTGATATAAAGCACGGTGTGGTGCATTATGAGCTCCGAAAATAAGTGAATCGCTGTTCATGCTATCTCTCCTTAATTTTTAGAATAATCGAACGGTTTTCTAATTAGTTATTGATGAGTTTATCCTCGTCGCTCCAGCTATATAACTTGCGGATATCAGCACCAACGATCTCACTTGGGTGCTCACTAGCAATCTTTCTCATAGCATTGAAATGAACCTGTGAGCCGGATTCGGACATATCAAGTAGGAAATCCTTTGCGAAAGTACCATCCTGAATATCCTTAAGAACCTTCTTCATTGCTTTCTTTGTATCGTCAGTGATAATTTTAGGACCAGTAATATAATCACCGTATTCTGCAGTATTTGATACAGAATATCTCATTCCTGCAAATCCACTCTGATAAATAAGATCAACAATAAGCTTCATCTCATGAATACACTCAAAATATGCATTTCTTGGATCGTATCCAGCTTCAACAAGGGTTTCATATCCAGCCTGCATAAGAGCACATACACCGCCACAAAGAACAGCCTGCTCACCGAAAAGGTCTGTTTCAGTTTCTGTACGGAAATTTGTTTCGAGAACGCCGGCTCTTGCACCACCAATACCTAGAGCATATGCAAGTCCAATCTCTAAAGCATCTCCTGTAGCGTCTTGTTCTATTGCAATAAGACATGGAACACCCTTGCCTGCCTGGTATTCGCTTCTTACAGTATGTCCAGGACCCTTAGGAGCAACCATGATAACGTTAATGCTCTTTGCTGGCTTGATACATCCGTAGTGGATATTAAAGCCGTGAGCAAATGCAAGAGTTTTGCCTTCTGTAAGATTAGGCTCGATGCTTTCCTTATAAATCTTTGCCTGCTTCTCATCATTTGTAAGAATCATGATGATATCAGCTGCTTTGGTTGCTTCTGCTACAGTCATAACAGACAATCCCTGTTCTTCTGCCTTTGCCCAGCTCTTGCTTCCCGCATAAAGACCGATGATTACTTTAACTCCACTGTCTTTTAGGTTAAGAGCGTGTGCGTGTCCCTGAGAGCCGTAGCCGATAATAGCTACTGTCTTACCCTCTAATTTTTGTAGATTGCAGTCTTCNNCATACTTACCCTCTAATTTTTGTAGATTGCAGTCTTCCTGATAGTAAATCTTTGACATAATGTTACCTCTTTCTTTTTAGTTATATTTTTACTTGTCTTATTGTTGTGTTTCCGCGTTCCAATGAAGCAACGCCTGTTCGGCAGATTTCAAGTATCGAGAAGTCGCGCATAAGGTCAATAAAAGCGCTTATTCTCCGTGTGCTTCCCGTAAGCTTCAAAATTACCGAATCTCTTGTATAATCTACGGTTTCTGCGCCGTAGGAATCTGCAGTATCTCGAACAGCGGGACGATTCTCAGGGTCATTTCTTATCTTAATAAGAAGCAGTTCGAAGCCTACCGAGTCCTTTGCTGTAAGCTCCCTTACAACGCAGACATCTTCAAGCTTGGAAAGTTGATCTGCCAATTGACGCTTCTCCGTGTCATCGCCGAAAGAAGTTACGGTAATTCTCGAAAACTCATCGGTCTCCGTTTCACTTACGCTGAGAGAACGAATGTTGAATCTTCGTCTTCTGAACATACTTGTGACTCGGTTCAGCACCCCGTATTTGTTTTTTACTAGTACTGCCATAGTAAACTCATGCACGTAAATCATCCTCCTTTACAATAATGTCATCTATAGCGCCTCCCGGAGGAAGCATTGGTAGAACAAATTCATCCTTATCAATAACACACTCTATTAGATATGGGCCTTCGTAGGAAAAAGCCTTTTCGAGCGATGTCTTAAGTTCTTCTATGCTTGTCGCCCGAACGCCTTCGCCACCAAAAGCTTTTATCAAAGGTACGAAGTCAGTTTTCCTTTCGAGTATGGTGTTTGAATAATGCTTATCAAAGAACAGTGTCTGCCATTGACGTACCATTCCTAACACACCGTTATTAAGCAACACGATTTCGAGAGGAATCTTGTAGGAAACAGCTGTTGAGAGTTCCTGAAGGGTCATTCCGAAGCTGCCGTCACCAGTAACAAGTACTGCATGTTCTCCTGTGCCCATTTGCGCACCTATGGCTGCACCCATACCAAACCCCATTGTGCCAAGACCTCCGCTAGTAATGAACTTTCGGCTACTCTTGAAATTTAGATACTGTGCTGCCCACATCTGATGCTGTCCTACATCTGTAGCTATGGGAGTTTCTGGCTTCAGATAGTCATTTAGCGTCTCTATGATCCTAAAAGGAGTCATGCCTTCGCGCTTATCCGTGTTCTTAGCTTCTTCTTCTCGGAGACTATCAACAGTTTTCCACCACTCTTCATGTTTTATGGGAGAAAGGTTATCAATGAGTTTTCTTAATGAAACCTTTACATCTCGTCGAATAGCATGGGCAGGGGAGATTATTTTCGATAATTCCGAACTGTCAACATCGATATGTATAATCTTTGAGTTCTTCGCGAACTTCTCTCTGTTTCCAGTAACTCGGTCATTAAACCTAACACCGAGTGATATGATACAGTCTGCTCTGTGCATTGCCATTGACGAAGCATAATGGCCATGCATACCCTGCATTCCCAGGAATCGCGGATGATCGGTAGGAATACCTGAGATTCCCATAAGAGAGCAACCGAGAGGAGCATCAATTAAATCCGCAAGTTCCAGAAGTTCATCTTCTGCATTGGAAGAAATAAGTCCGCCACCGAAATAAATAAAAGGTCTTTCGGAGGTGGCAATACATTCCGCAGCTTCTCTTATTCTATTTTCATCTGCCTGCCTGCGTTCATCGGGAACAGAAGGCGCTTGAGGCTCATAGTCACATTTTGCCATCTGAATATCCTTAGGTATATCAATTAGGACAGGTCCCGGTCTGCCAGAAGAAGCTATTTTGAAAGCTTCGCGAATTGTATCGGCGAGTTCCTCAACACATCCAACAACATAATTGTGCTTGGTAATCGGAAGCGTTATACCTGTAATATCAATCTCTTGAAAACTGTCCGAACCAAGGTGTGAAGATAAAACATTACCTGTAATAGCAACCATAGGCACCGAATCAAGATAAGCGGTTGCAATTCCTGTTACTAGATTGGTGGCGCCTGGACCTGATGTTGCTATAACAACACCAACCTTTCCAGTGGTTCTCGCATAGCCGTCCGCGGCATGAGAAGCTCCTTGCTCGTGAGCAGTAAGAACATGAGTGAGCTCATCGCGATATTTATACAGGGAATCATAAACATGTATGATTTGTCCTCCTGGATATCCAAAAACAACGTCGCAACCTTGTTCAATCAGGGTTCTTACAACAATATCTGCTCCTGATAATATCATGTTACATTCCTCCTATCTTAAATGATTCATTATTAGCTTTCCGCATTCTTTGCACCCGATTCGTATAAACTTTTCTGATTCGTTCTTATCAGAAGGCATAGTATCTGCCGTACGGTAGCCTTTGTCTAGTACCTCGAAAACAGCATTCTCAATTGACTGTGCCTCAGTAGTCATATCGAAGCTATATCTGAGCATCATTGCGGCGGATAGAATCGTTCCAATTGGGTTTGCGATATCAGTTCCAGCAATATCGGGAGCTGAACCGTGAATAGGCTCGTACAGACCGCAAGTTGTTGCGCCTAGTGAAGAAGAAGGTATCATACCGATTGAACCTGTAATCATAGACGCTTCGTCAGAAAGAATATCCCCGAACATGTTCTCCGTAACTATTACATCAAACTGTGATGGATTTCTTACAATCTGCATAGCACAGTTGTCTACTAGCATGTCGGTAAGCTCCACTTCCGGATATTCATCGGCTATCCTGTGCATAACGCTTCTCCAAAGACGACTCGAATTTAGAACGTTACTCTTTTCCACCGAGCATAGTTTCTTGTTTCGCTTGAGCGCTGTTTCAAAGCCTATTCGGCCGATACGCTCGATTTCCGACTCTGTGTATCTGAGAATATCGGTAGCTGTGTTTTCTCCGTCAATAACTTCAGTCTTATGCTCTCCAAAATATATCCCACCAATAAGTTCCCTTACAATAATAAAATCGATTCCTTTATCCAGAATAGCCTTCTTAAGTGGTGATGAATCCGCAAGTTGCGGCCATATCTTGGTTGGGCGGTTATTGCTATATACTTGCATTCCTGCACGAAGACGGAGAAGCCCTTTTTCTGGGCGCATTTCAGGAGAAACGTTGTTCCATTTATCACCGCCAACTGCTCCAAGCAGTACACTGTCGGATTTAATGCACTTCTCAAGCATATCTTGTGGAAGTGGATCTCCGTACTTATCGATGGCACAGCCGCCCATATCCACATCGGTATATGAAAAAATGTGTCCATAGATTTCCGCGATTTTGTTAAGAACAACCAGAGCCTGTTCTACTATCTCGGGACCTATTCCGTCGCCACGGATAACTGCTATATTCTTATTCATTATCGGCCTCCTTTAATGATGCAAGAAGTCCGCCCTTCTTGATAATATTCTGAATAAACGGAGGGAAAGGCTGTGCAGTATAGATCTTTCCTGTAGTCTTATTATTGATTTCACCAGTATCGAAATTAACAGAGACCTCATCACCAGCGCTGATTTCTTCTGCTGCTTCCTCACACTCGAGAATAGGTAAGCCGATATTAATTGCATTTCGATAGAAAATTCTTGCAAAGCTTTTTGCGATTACACAGCTTACTCCACAGGTCTTAATGACAAGAGGTGCATGTTCTCTTGACGAACCGCATCCAAAATTCCAGCCAGCAACTATAAGGTCGCCTTCTTTCACATTCTTTACAAAATCCTTATCAATATCCTCCATGCAGTGAAGGGCAAGTTCAGCAGCTACCGGAGTATTAAGATAGCGTGCAGGAATAATGACATCGGTATCAACATTGTCCTTGTATTTAAATACTTTACCTTGTGTATTCATTATTACTGAACCTCCTTGTATTCCGTTATGAAGCCTGTAAGCGCGCTAGCAGCCGCTGTAAAAGGTGAAGACAGATAGACTTCACTTTCTGTATGGCCCATTCTTCCAACAAAATTTCGGTTTGTTGTAGAAACACAGCGTTCTCCAGCTGCAAGAATACCCATATAGCCTCCAAGACATGGTCCGCAGGTAGGGGTAGACACTACTGCACCTGCATCGATAAATGCGGTAACATATCCTCGCTCTATGCAGTCGCGGTAGATCTGCATTGTCGCAGGGATTATGATGCAACGTACGTTTTGAGCTACCGTTTTACCATTTAGTATTTTGTATGCAGCCTCCATATCTTCCATTCTTCCGTTTGTGCAGCTTCCGATAACAACCTGGTCAATCGTTATGTCGTGAAGTTCCTCTGCATTTCTTGTGTTTTCCGGAAGGTGAGGGCAACTTACAGTTGGCTTTATCTTCGAAAGGTCAATCTCGTAGACTTTGTCGTATTTTGCGTCCTTGTCGGCTTCGAATACAACAGGCTTTCTCTCGCAGCGGTTTGTCATGTACGCTTGTGTTATTTCGTCTACAGGAAAAATTCCATTTTTCGCACCAGCTTCTATTGCCATNNTCTGTGCTTCCAACTCCTGTTGAGAAAGCACCGAGAGCTCCGTAAGTACAGGTGTGACTATCAGCTCCGATTACGCAGTCGCCAGCTGTCACTACGCCCTGCTCTGGAAGAAGAGCGTGTTCAATTCCCATTTTTCCAACATCATAGAAATGACTAATGCATTGACAGTTTGCAAATTGTCTACAGGTTTTCGATTGTTCTGCCGCCTTAATATCCTTATTAGGAACAAAGTGGTCAAGAACGATTGCGATACTATCCTTGTTAAAAACTTTATCGAAGCCCGCTTTTTCAAACTCATTCACGGCAACGGGTGTTGTAATATCATTTCCAAGAACAAGATCAAGCTTTGCGCTGATGAGCTGTCCTTCGCTCACATAATCAAGCCCTGCGTGTGCGGCAAGAATCTTTTGAGTCATTGTCATTCCCATTAGTCATTTCCTCCTTTTGTCATATTGTTATAAGCACTAAGAAGTGCGTTTGTACTTGCCTTGATAATATCAGTATCGGTACCTGCACCCCAGAACATTTCGCCTTTATCATTTTCGATTCCAATATATGAAGCGGCTACACTCTGAGAATCCTCTCCCTGCATACTATGCTGAGTAAATACCTGAAGCAGGTAATTGTCGCCTGTGTATGCTTTTAGTGCATTGCTCACGGCACTTAATGAACCGTTACCTTCTCCCTCAAGTTCTGTTTCGATACCATTTTGCATAAAAGAGATATTAATCTTTACGGAATTATTCTCACGCATGAAATCGAAGTCTGTTACTGAGATGTTTCCATCAACGTTGAGATAATTATCTGTGAAGATTTTGAGTACTTCTTCTGGCTTCAATTCCTTGTGCTCACGGTCGGAGATACCCTTGCACAGATAGCTAAGATGTTCACGCATTTTCGGTGGAAGTATGTATCCGTACGTGTATTCAAGCAAATAGCCTATTCCGCCCTTGCCTGATTGAGAATTAACGCGTATCACATCTGAATCATATGTGCGTCCGATATCCTTTGGATCAATTGGGATATACGGTACGGACCACTCGTTCAGTTTATTCTTGCTTCTGTATTTCATTCCTTTTGCAATAGCATCCTGATGGCTTCCAGAAAAAGCCGCAAACACAAGGGATCCTGCGTATGGTGCTCTAGCATAAACATTCATGCGCGTGCACTTTTCGTATTTATCCACTAAGTATGGAATATCGGAAAAATCAAGCTTAGGGTCGACACCGTGCGCATACATATTCATAGCAAGAGTGATAATGTCCACATTTCCAGTTCTCTCTCCGTTTCCGAAAAGAGTACCCTCTACGCGGTCAGCCCCCGCTAATAGTGCAAGTTCTGTATCCGCTACGCTTGTGCCTCTGTCATTATGAGGGTGAAGAGAAAGCGTTACAAACTCTCTGTATTTTAGGTTTCGACTCATATATTCCACCTGGCTTGCATAAATGTGAGGCAAACTCATCTCAACTGTTGCAGGTAAATTAATGATAACATTATTCGTTGCCGAAGGCTCAAGAATATCTAGAACAGCATTGCATACCTCAAGAGCGTATTCAGGCTCGGTTCCAGTGAAACTCTCAGGAGAATACTCAAAGCGGAAATTTCCTTCGTATTCTGTGGACAGTTTCTTGACGAGTTTAGCTCCATCTATTGCTATCTGCTTGATTTCGTCCTTTGATTTCTTAAAAACCTGATTACGCTGTGCAACACTTACGGAATTATAGAAATGGATAATTGCACTAGGAGCACCCTTGCGGCTTCGAAGGTCTTGCGGATTATATGTTCGCGGCACTGTGTAAGAACCTGAACTGAAACATCAGAAGGAATCATATTCTTATCTATAAGTGTACGCAAAAACTCGTATTCCGTATCGCTAGCAGCAGGGAATCCAACCTCTATTTCCTTGAATCCTACATCAAGTAAAACCTTGTAGTATTCGATTTTCTCCTCAAGACTCATAGGAATGATGAGGCTTTGATTTCCGTCTCTCATATCCACACTGCACCACACAGGTGGCTTCTCTATGTGATCGCGTTCTACCCACTTATTACTTTTTTCGGGAGGAGGGAAGTATCCTATCTTGTATTTACTTGCATTCATCATGTTAAATATTGCCCCTTTCCGCTATTACATCAATCTCAACTAAAACATCTTTTGGGAGTCTAGAAGCCTCCACGCAGGAGCGAGCCGGCTTTCCAGTGAAATATTCTCCGTATACTTCATTAAATCTCGAAAAATCACTCATATCACTCAGATAGCAAGTGGTCTTTACAACAGTTTCAAGGCTTCCGCCAGCTGCAGAAAGAACGGCTTTAATATTCTTGCAAACCCTATGAGCCTGCTCGTCGATAGTTTCTCCGACGACTGCTCCTGTATCAGGGTCAAGCGCGATCTGGCCTGAAGTAAAAATCAGACTACCCATGCAAACTGCCTGTGAATATGGACCGATGGCCTTAGGAGCTTTATCTGTAGAAATTCTCTCAATCATGTCATTATCCTCACTTACTTAAAATATTTTGAATCCTTCATTACGAAGGGCATCTGTTATTGTTTGAATATGCTCGTAATCTCTTGTTTCTATCTCTATTCTAAGGAAACATCCGTTTACGCTCTCTGTATTACCTTTCTCGTAATGCACGCCGGTTACATTTGCACCGTTGTCAGCAATGATTTTGGATATATCCTTCAGCTGACCGGGCTTATCGATAAGTTCAATCAAAAGGCTTGATGAACGTCCCGATTTAAACAAGCCACGTTCTATTACTCTTGAGAGACTAGTTACGTCGATATTTCCGCCTGAAACTATGCAGACAACATTTTTTCCTTTCAGAGGGAACTTATCAAACATAACTGCCGCAACGGAAGCAGCACCTGGGCCTTCAGCAATCATTTTTTGCTTTTCGATAAGTCCGAGTATTGCTGATGATACCTCGTCATCTGTAACTGATGCTAATTCGTCAACATATTCGTTCACATATTTGAACGTGTTCTCTCCAGGCTTCTTCACGGCAATACCATCAGCTATCGTATGAACGTGTTGGAGACACTCGATTTTGCAGTCTCTAACCGAATTGAACATGCTAGCGGCACCAGCAACTTGAACTCCATAGATTTTCACAGAAGGCTTTATCTGTTTTGCGGCAAATGCTATACCTGATATTAGTCCGCCGCCACCTACAGGAACCACGATAGCGTCAATGTTTTCCAATTCATTGAGAACCTCAAGAGCTATCGTCCCTTGCCCGGCAATCACATCCTCATCGTCAAACGGATGAATAAAAGTATAGCCTTCGCTTTCTTTTAGCTGTAAAGCTTTCTGATGTGCGTCATCGTAGCATCCCTTTACAAGGCATACGTCCGCACCAAAGCTCTTTGTCGCCTCTATTTTCGAAATAGGAGCTGTGTCGGGCAGACAGATAAGAGACTTTATTCCACTCTTTGTCGCTGCAAGGGCAACTCCCTGGGCGTGATTTCCCGCCGAACAAGCTACCACACCTTTCGCTTTTTCTTCATCAGACAACAACGAAATTTTATATGCGGAACCTCTGATTTTAAAAGATCCCGTGATTTGTAAGTTTTCCGGTTTTAGGTACAACTCGCATTCGGGTGCTATACCGTATGCGCGAACAAGTGAAGTCTCGCGGATGATGTTCTTCAGGACAGATTGTGCATCAAAAACCTTGTCAAGAGTTAACATAATTATTTCACCTTTCTTTTTTCTGTCTGCTTCAGAAGGGGTAAAAACAAAACACCCGTCTCAAAGCTTTTACTTTGAGACGGGTGTAACAATTTCTAATACACTCGCGGTACCACTCAAATTGCGAATAATAAAATTCGCCACTCTTCGAAGTCTATCAACTTCTATGCACTAACGTAACATTCACGGGATTCCCTACTTAGCATAAGCTATTCAAGTCACCAACTCAGAGGTGAGAGGTCTTAAAAGTATTACATACCGATTCACATCAAACATCGGCTTTCTGAAATGCGTTAACCTTGACCATTCCTCGTCACAGTTTTTATAGATTTTTGATATTAAGTTTTGCTCATTCTGTCACGTGCATATTGATTTGTCAACCATTATTCTTAGAAATATGCAAAATCATTAATTTTAGTAATAGTATTTTGAATCTTTTATCTTAAAACTAAAACAACTAGGGGTATGTCGATCTTTGAGCTTTGATTTTCGAGCACTAATCGAAAAGGAAGATTAATAGCGTAATATCCTGGTGATGATGCAACATCTATAATACTCAGCTAATTCTATTTCATTGAGCACAGCTGTTTCTAATACAATCTGAAACTTATCCTGTGTGCTCCACTTATCTGCTGTTTTGAACTTTGTTGTAGATGAAATGCCTTTTTTCTTAGCTTTATCTCTCCATCTATATATTGTATTTATACTTATGCCTGTCTCTCTTGCTAAATCTGATGCACTGGTTTCCCCGGTAATCAATCTGGTAACAATTGAATCCTTCAGTTCTTGACTATAACTTGCCATAGTAATCCACATTTCCGATGATAGTTAAACCTATCATATATTATTTAGGTTACTGTGACAACAATCCTACCACACAGGGCAAAGGAGTGTGATTGTATGTTGAATATAGGAAGTCTTATTTTGGGTGTTTGTGCTTGACTGTTTGCAGTTTTGGCAATTTCAACATCTAAAGCATTGGAGTTGTCAAGAAGAAAAATAGCAGCAAATCATCCCATTTTCAAATAAGTTATCGGGTAAATATTGAGACATATCGTCAATTTCTCCATTTACTAACTTATAAAGAAATTCATATATTGTCATATCATATTCATAAAATGTATCCGACTCACCATAAACCAGAATACTCCATTTGCCGTTTTCGATTCTCCAATAGAAAACGGTACCATTATCGCATTGCGCCCAAGGTAAAATACACTTTTCCCCCGGGTAAAATTCAAAAGGGTAGCCCTCGTTGCACTCCGGAATATAATGGTTTTGCATTATAATATCATGTTCAAAGCCTTCTTTTACAAACAAATACGAAGCTTTTATCTCATCAACCATATCATTCCAGCTCGGCTCAAACGGCGAAACAAACCATATATAGTCATTTATTCCGTCGCATTTGCAGTTTTTAAAGAAATTAAGATCGGATTCCGGAAATCCCTCTGAGAGTACTATGTTAAATTTATCAGCCGTGACATATTCTTGAGGTTCACCGGAAAAAAGCTTATTTAATTCGTTTTCATAATTAATCATAGCTAAAGAATACTCCATCCAAGATGTTTAAAATATTAATTGAAAAGCTGAAACCCCTGTCTCCTATAGCAGTCATAAGTATACTGTGCGGCATGCCTGTACCACCTATATAAAACGGTATTACAGTGATATAAATATTTTAACCGAGTTTAACATTAGTATATAAGTTTCCGTTAAAGTATAGATATACCCACTCGGGTCGCAATAAGTCACCGGGTTAGTGTTTACATAAAGGTAATTATGCGGACTTACCGGGTCAAAAATACTTCCCTGATAAGTAATCCTGAGTAGTAAACGTACCGGTTGACGAGGTCATGTATATTGTGCCATAAATAAGTGACAATTGTCACTAGAAAAGAGGCTGTTTTTTTACAGCCCCTTTGGTTTTGAACGATAAAATATGACGTATTTAATAATTCTCTTTTATATGACGTAATTATTAACCTACTTAAATAAATCTTTACGATGAAAGTAAACATACATTAATCTGAAAATTGCAGGAAGACATCCCAAATCTAATAATAATGGCAGTAAAGACAAAAAACGATATTTACCATCGATGATCAAAAGAATTGAAATGGAAGCAAGGACGCCTCCTAAAAGAGGAGTGACAGATGGGGTTTTTTCTTTTTTGAAATAACCTTTCCAAAAAATAATATAATTAATAGTTATGAAAAATACTCCAATAATCCCTGAGATAATTGAAACAATAGTATTCATATAATCACTTCCTTAATATAATGGTATGTTTATCATTAATCTTCATCATCATCCGGTGCATACAGAATTAAGATCAACCATTATGATATCCATACGTCCTCCTTTTATTTTTTTCAAATAATGATTTTATTTTTTAAAAATATTAGGTGTTAGTTTAAATAACCTACTAAGCGCCAATGCTAATTCATCGATTAATTCCGCACCATTTTGAGGTATAATCGCAATATGATATGAATTACCTGAAGTAGGATCATGAATAACCTGCCAGCCATCTCCTAATTCTCTGATATCACCGGCTGTTGTATGAAGGTGAAGTACGTCTGTCTGGTCGTGAACATAAACATTAAGAACTTCCTTTAGCTCTGTCTTGCCTGTATGTATGTCATACGCCCATAATCAAATGAAATAATGCCATAATATCCGGTCTTCACTGTTTCTTATGATCTGCCATATACCAATCATAAGCATCATCTGTTTTTTTCTTACAAATCGAATTCCATTTTTTAATATTATTGCATCGTTCATCATCTGTTGTTTCCATATCTCCACCAAATCCAATAAAGTGCATTGCAACTCCGTTTTTATCCACTAATGCAATTTCATTTGGTGCCTCTGTATATGATAAAAATTTGCAATGTGTACTAAAGCATTCAATACTAATGTGTTCATTGTGCAATTTACATTTTTTCAATTCATTTACAGTACAATATGCTTCTAATAATATGTGATTATAAAACATCTGCTATCTTCTCCTAATACTTATGGTCTGTAATAAACTCAATTATTTAAAATACAATAATAGCACTAGTGCTTACATTTTCATCTTATTAACAATTCTCTTAATCCATTTTTCGTTAAAGGGTAAGAAGAGTCCTGCTACTGGACCAACAACAAAAGCGCAGATAATCGTACCAAGTCCTACAGTTCCGCCAAGCAAAAAGCCTATGCCTGCAAAGCATAAATCAACGACAACTCGAACAATGCTGAACTTAAACTTAAGCTTATCGCTTATTACTATAGCTACGAGATCATTAGGACCTGTTCCAGCTGCTGATTTAATTACTATAGTCATTCCAAATGCAAGAATCACACAACCAAGAATGTTGACAATTATCTTTACTATCAAGGAGACTTCTCCAGAAAACAATGGACTTAATATCCAGTTGAAAAAATCAATAATTGGACCACCACATATCATACAAAGAAGGGTTCCAATCTTTACATAGCTACGATCTAAGAATAGAAGAATAGTGATAATAATTAAGCTGATTATAATATGTACTCTGCCGTGGGTCAGAAGGCCATACAACGTAGCCGGTAATAAAGAACTTTGTCTGAACAAACCCTGAATTAAAACATTAAATGGATCCGAGCCAATATCTGCAAGCAAGAACAATGTTACTCCTAGGTGAGCAATGGTTAGTCCAAATAGTAATATTACAACTCTAATTATCAATTCTTTTATCTTAGTTTTATCCATAAAAACCTCTAGCTATTTTGTAATGTTGTATAGATTATACTTTATTAAATATAGGCGTATCATACAAGAATAAACAGTATTGCTTGCTTTTCGAAGCAATATTTCAAATACGAAAAAATAACCTAGCGTTATGTATTGCTTGTGACGTTAGGTTATGTTGGATAATGCGGTTAGAGGAGGCAAGAAAATGTCAAAATATACTACAGGAGAGATTGCCAAACTGTGCGAAGTAACAGTCCGAACCGTTCAGTATTATGACCAGCGAGGACTCTTAATCCCAAGCGAGTTGTCGGAGGGTGGTCGCAGACTATACTCCGATCAGGACTTAATCAAGATGAAGATTATTACTTATCTAAGAGAGCTTGATTTTCCTATTGATTGCATTATTGAGCTGTTCAGCGAGGAGAGTCCGGAAAAGGTTATCGAGATGCTAATTGCAAATCAGACTAAACAGCTTCAGGACGAGATTGCAGAACAGAAGGAGAAGCTTTCAAAATTAACGGAACTTCGCGCGGGTTTAGATAATGTAAGAGAATTCTCCGTAGAATCCATCAGTGACATTGTTTATGTTATGAGCAATAGAAAAAAACTAACAAAGATTAGAGCAGTAATGATTGCTATTGGTATTCCCCTAGAGATTGCGGAAGTCTGCTCTTTCATCTATGGAATTGTGGAGCACAACTGGTGGCCTTTTGCGGCTGTATTTATCTTGGCGATACCAATCTGCATTTTAATGACACGTTATTACGTTAAGTCCTGTGCGTACATCTGTCCCAAATGTCACAATGTGTTCCAACCAAAAGTTAAGGAGACTCTGTTTGCGAGACATACCCCGAATACAAGACTTCTGACCTGTCCCGCTTGCGGTTATCACAATTTCTTCATCGAGACAATTAACCCCGCTTATGATAAAGCGGATGCAAAAGAGGAGAAATAATTATGGAAAGCTTAGATCAATTGAAGGAATATTTACCTTTATTGGTGCCCCTAATCATAGTTCAGTTTGGACTATTAATTTATACCATCCGTCACATCTTAACCCACAACACATATAAGAGAGGTAACCGCGTTATTTGGCTGATAGTAGTAATAGTCGGCATGCAATTCATCGGACCTATCGCATATTTTGTGTTTGGAAAGGATGATTAAAATGCTAGAGATTAAGGACTTGAAGAAACGCTTTGGAGCAAAGCAGGTGCTAAATGGTGTAGATTTGAAAGTTCCAGAGCATTCCGTGTTTGGCTTTGTAGGACAAAACGGCGCCGGAAAAACAACCACAATGAAAATGATTTTAGGTCTTTTAGCTTCCGATGAGGGCGAAATCTACATTAACGGGGAAAGAGTAACCTGTGGTAGCAACAAGACCAACAAATATGTCGGATATCTTCCTGATGTACCAGAATTTTATGATTACATGACTGCTACAGAGTACCTTGACTTCTGTGGTAGCGTAACCGGAATGGGGATAGCTCAAAAGAAAGAGCGCATCAAAGAGATGCTGATACTTGTAGGACTTGAAAAGGAAGAGAAGAGAATTAAAGGTTTCTCGCGTGGTATGAAGCAGAGGCTTGGCATCGCGCAAGCACTTCTGAATAAACCTTTGCTTCTGATTTGTGATGAGCCTACTTCAGCGTTGGACCCTGTCGGTCGTAAGGAAATCTTAGAAGTTTTGTCAGCTGCTAAGCAGGATACAACAGTTCTTTTTTCGACACATATCTTGAGTGATATTGAGAAAATCTGCGACCACATTGCACTTCTTCACGATGGCAAGATTTTGCTCTCTGGAACTATGGAGGAAGTCAAAAATACCCACAAGAACAGAGATTCTCAAAACTTGGAGTTAAGTTTATCTTCTGTCAGCGAAGTACAATTGGCCGGACTCATGGACTACTTGCAGAAAAACAACATTTGCGTCACTGAAATGCAAGAGGGTGAGTGGAATTTGGAGAGCCTATTTATGAAGGTGGTAGAAAAATGATTTGTTATTTGAAAAAAGAATGGATGGCTATGGTTAGATCTGGAAAAGTCCTGATTTTGGCTGCGGTGTTTGGACTTCTTGGTATCATGAGCCCCGCGATTGCGTTGTTTACCCCAAAACTTTTGGAGATGATGGCAGATACTATGGCGGATAACGGTATGTCGGTGACAAACGTTGAAGTGAATGCACTGACCTCCTGGCAACAATTTTTTAAGAATCTACCGATGGGACTGATAGTATTGGTCCTCGTGATGAGCGGCATTTTCGTAAATGAGTATATGAAGGGAACTCTTACAATTGTTGTAACTAAAGGCGCTGCAAGATGGAAGATTGCTTTGGCAAAGTATCTGACTTTGATTGGAAGTTGGACCGGCAGTTACTTGGTTATGCTTGGCCTAACCTATGGATATAATTCATTTTACTGGGACAATTCTATTGCTAAGAATGTTGGTTTCTCTATATTCATATACTGTAGGTTCGGCATTTTTGTTCTCACGCTGGTGCTATTTATTTCAACACTCGTAGACTCTTTTTCCACAGTTCTTGCGTCCACGGCAGTAGTGGTGATGGCGATGTATCTAGCTTCGATGCTACCCAAAGTAGCTATCTACCTTCCCACTAATCTATGCTCTGGTTATGAACTTATGACTTCTGCTTCAAATCCTTCAGATTATGCTAAGGCTTTGATTGTCACGGTTGTTTTGATTGTGATTGGGTTTGTTTCTTCAATTATTTGTTTTAATAGGAAGAGCTTGTGATTTTTCGAAAAGAGAGATATAAGCAAGCACTTATCAAATTTGTAAGGCTGTCTTCCTAACGAACATGTATTTGAATATAATGATTATAATTGATTCATTTGAGATTAGGAGATTATTCAGTTGAAAGAATATGAAATTGCATCCCATAAAGACTTAGAAGAGTTGTATCAACTCCAGAAGATTGCGTTCGAGAGTGAAGCTGAGATGATTGGGAGTAGAAATATACCCGCACTGTTAGAGTCCTACGAGGAATTCGAGAGAGATTTTGACAACTGGATAGTTGTTATCAAACGAGATTCCCAAGGTAAAATAATGGCATCGGCAAGATACTTCAAAAAGAATGATACCATCGAAGTTGGTCGTTTAATGGTTGCCCCAAGTTTCAGGAACCAAGGATTAGCATTTTCGATAATGAAAAATGTTGAAGATCACTCCCGAGGGTCAAAATTTGAATTGTTTACGTGCACCCGAAGTTGGATCAACATTCGCTTATACGAGAAACTTGGATATCGCATTTTCAAAGAAGGAATAGACGATAACGAATTACCTCTAGCCTACATGGAAAAATGCATTAACGAGAATACTTAATGACCAATCTTATTCTGTAGTTCTTATAAGTCTAAAGTAACTGCGTTTGGTCTCGATGATTCCCTGCTTTACAAGTTTATTTATCTCAGTGGACATAGCACTTCGTTCGACACCAAGATAATCAGCAAGGGCCTGACGGTCAAAAGGAATAGTAAATTCTTTAGACTTATTAATTCTCGACTGATCATGAAGGAAAGCCATGAGTTTCTCTTTGGTTGTCTTGTGAGAGGAGTATTTTAGCTTTTGATTCATTAGCATATTCTTTTGGGCAACTATCTTTAGTAAATTAGTAATCAGTGTATGGTGATACTCGCATCTTCCTCCGCAGGAAGCAAAAATACTATTACTGTTTATGAAAAGGATTTCTGCGTCATCAGAAGCTAGAATATCAACAGGGAGGAATTTGACTCCTGCACAGGCAAAGGCCTCAGCAAACAAAGCGCCCTGCCCAAAATGTGCCCTAATGTTGCGGTTTCCATAATAATCATCCTGCAGAACTTGGATGCTTCCCTCTAATACAATTCCAATAAAATCGATTGGGTCTCCGGCTGTTTTTATGAAATCGTTGCGCTTATATTTCTTTGAATAAGAACCTAGCCGTTTTAGAATAACGGGGATGTCGTCAGCGGGCATTCCTTCGAATAATGGAAGTTTTACAAGTAAATCATTATTTTGCATATTATCTCCTTCTGTTGGAAATCCAACATATCTTCCGACTTGATTCTAGTATTATTACATCAGAAAGAAAAGAAGAAATCTGTGAAGGAGGCAAAAAATGATTAGAAAGATTATCCATATTGATGAAGATAAATGTAACGGATGTGGAATATGTGCTAGCGCTTGTCATGAGGGCGCCATAGATATTGTAGATGGCAAGGCGAAGCTGGTTAGAGAGAATTTCTGTGATGGTTTTGGAGATTGTCTGCCGTCCTGTCCTACTGGTGCGATTACTTTTGAAACCAGAGAAGCCCCTGAGTATGATGAAGCGGCAGTAAAGCAAGCACAGGAAGATGAGAAGAAGAAGGA
>MTKZ01004670.1_pt1 | contig 19498 bp, 12 predicted proteins | sample 1042781 | NCBI WGS metagenome assembly MTKZ01 (sample SAMN06212207, study PRJNA360539) | anaerobic digester metagenome | biome: Wastewater treatment plant; material: sludge; isolation source: anaerobic digester fed with sludge from wastewater treatment plant | place: Denmark: WWTP Viborg ... | reverse complement strand
CATTATCCCCCCTGACCTTCTTAAAAAGTTGGTTATTCAATCAACACCAAGTGGTGGTCGCCACTTCATCTATAGATGTCCTGACGCAACTATAGATAAGAATCTCAAACTGGCTCTTCACTCAGATAGAACTGTTATCCTCGAAACCCGTGGTGAAGGCGGCTATTTCTGCACAAGTAAAGTCAACAACAAGGTTATGCAAGGAGTACTTGAACTTGAAAACCTCTATGAAGACATTCCAGTCATCACACCAGAAGAAAGGAATTTACTACTCGAATTAGCGAGAAGTTTGACCCGATTTTTCCCCTCAGGGAATACATCAAAGAACGGTGAACCATTTGTTTATAACGAACCTGCCATAAACGAATTCAATAATAAATACCTGATTGTTGAATTATTTGAAAAACATGGCTGGTCTGCTGTAAAGGAAGATGACCAGAAGATTTACCTTCTCAGAGACGGGTCTTCGGCAGTTCATTCAGGGTACTATTTCAAAGACAGTAAGACTTTCTTTTGTTTCAGTACTTCAACGGAATTTCAACCAGAAAAACCGTACAACCACTTTCAGGTTTTACAGGTGCTGGAAGGAAAGAATGATTACCGAACCACGGTAAGATTGCTGAAAGACTATGGATATGAAGTAAAAACCAAACCTGATAAGATTACTTCAGACGATATCGCTAAATACCTTAATGATAAAGGTGTCAGGTACGATACATTTATCCAAGACCTGACCATCAACGGTAAAATAATCGAGGAACTGGATTATAACACCCTTTACATCGATTTGAAGAAGCATTTCGACAAGGAGATTCCGAGGACACGGTTTGAAGAGACTATTAAGTCGAATTATATCACCGTTATCAATCCTCTGCTTGAATTCATTGAAGCAAATAAAGACAGGCATCCTGTTGGTATGTTTGAAAGATGGTTGGATTGTATGGTATTGAAGAACAAATCCATTGACAGGACTTTACTCATAAAATATCTGAAGAAATGGTATGTTGGAATGATTGCTCAGGCACTGGGATATGAGTACCCCAACGAGTTCTTTTTAACTCTATTATCTGTTGAACAAGGTCTTGGTAAGACCACCCTGCTCAGGAACTACACTCTTCCGAAAGAACTTCATGGTTATCGGAAAGAGCATTCTTTGAGTTTTGATGATGATTTCAAGGTCTTGATGTCTCAGGCTTTGCTAATTGTGGACGATGAAATGGATGGTCGCTCGTATGAGCAAGACAAGACGTTCAAGACGGTTTTGAGTACCAAAGAATTGACCATGCGTAGAAAATATGACCGTAGAATATCTACAATTAAGCGCAGGTGCAGTTTTGCTGGTAGTGGTAACTATCTGTTTGTTGTTAGGGAACAACAAAACCGAAGAATAATTCCTCTTGAAATTGAAAAAATTCATTTCGAAAAACTGGCTGAAATCGACTACACGGATTTGTTTATGGAAGCATATAACTTGCTTGTGAATGAATTCCCATACTCATACCAGCAGGATAACAAACAGGAATTGAAACACATTTATGCTGACTATATTCAATATTCAGATATCGATTTGATTTTCGATGAGTATGTACAGAAGCCAGACACAGTTGGTGACACCTTTCTGATTACCAATCTGGATTTGGTAAATGCATTGCTGGGTAGATTCCCCCATGCCAGCAAACGCATCAACGTACTGGTAATTGGTAAACTCATGGCAGAGAATGGTTTCGAGACCATAAGAAAAGGTAAGAAGCGTGTAACCTGCTATTGTATAAGCAAAACCAGTCGTATTGTCCAATCCATTGGAGATGATACTCAATCTTGGCGGTTGAATTATGGCGATTATGTTGGATAGAAGTCATGAAAATAACTTGTTCTTAAAATCAATGAAAATGAAGACTTTAAATCAGATTATAACCGAAATAAAGGAAATAAGCAATATGCACCCGATTATGCTGGACAGGATTGACGCATTAAGGGAAGCAGGATATGATACCATACATTATGTATATGTTAAACAAAATACAGGATTGTATGCTGCAACACATCTGACCAAGAAACTGGTATACCGCATTCAAATTGGTTATACAGAATTGCAGAAAGGTTACCCTGCTGCATGGTGTGTTGACGTATCGAGCATAAATGTTGTGGATGAGGTGGAATTACCATTTTAACTTCAATCAGGGGTGCAGTGGTTTAAGAGGATGCTGCACCCCTTTCTTTTTTACCTGACAATAATATTCTAAAAATGTCAATCTTTTTTCAGGTTTTTTTCTATAGTAATTCAAAATAAAATTCCGTACATTCGATTCTCCAAAACTTTAACTTTTCTTAAATCGATGCTTCTTAAAGAACTTCTGAAATCAAAAGGTCTAAAGCAAAAATGGCTTGCCGATAAGATTGGTGTTAGCGAAGTTACCGTCTCCAACTGGTGCTCAGGTAAAAGTGTGCCCAAAAGAGCACATCTAAAGAAAATCAGCGAAATTCTTGAAGTTCCAGTAAAAGCCATTATCAACATCTGATGAATATCGAATCGAAATACATATTGTCCTTTACTGCTGCTTCATTACGGTTGAATGAGATGGTCAAGGTCGCAAAGGCTGCCCAAGAGGATGACATAACTGACCTTGATACAGTAAAAGAAAGTGGTGTAGTATTTGGTTCGGTAAAAAACAGAACAACCGACAGAGAATTCCGTGAAATTAGGAAGCGGTTGGAGACACTAACCCCTGACCAAAAAAACATCCTGATTCACGGAGACCTGAACAGCCAGAAACAAATTGCTTTTCTTGCCGTCTGCAAGCATTATGCATTCATCAGGGACTTTGCTATAGAGGTTATCCGTGATAAGGTGCTGGTGTTTGATTATCAGTTACACGAATCCGACTATAATTCATTTATCAACAACAAAATATCATTTCATCCTGAACTCGAAAAGTTTTCGGAATCCACACGAAAGAAAGCAAAACAGGTAATGTATCGTATTCTGGAACAGGCTGGGATTATCAATAATGCCGTTGAAAAAACCATACAACCACAGATTCTTCAGCAGGATGTAATCAATGCACTTCACAAAGAAGAACCTATGTGGCTTAAAATATTCATGATGTCCGACAGGGACATAAAACAACTAAGGCACTGAAATGGAAGATATTGTTAAAAAGTTCGAACACTTATATCAGGTCATCAGCAACCAAGAGTTCCTGCGCATGGAATCGTTGGGCGGTGAGATACCCTTCTTTATTGCTGCATTTGACCCGAAACAGCAGATTGAAGTTGACCGTTCAATCCGAAGCCTGAAGAATAAACTGGAAACCAACGGTATTCCTGTACTGGAACTGAATTTATATGATATCGCTCTGGAACTTCTGAATGAGGAACTCGGTGAGGGTGAAATATTCGAACTTGAAAAGACCATGGATAAGAAAGAGTTCAAAGAAGCACTCCAATCCATCTTGGATATTAACGAAGTGCTGATTCCGAAAATCAAGGGTATGATTGATGCCGCTTCTGCGAAAGTTTACTTCCTAACAGGTATTGGTCTGGTGTTCCCGTTCATCAGAAGCCATAATGTATTGAACAACCTTCAAAATGTTGCCAAGAAAGCACCTACTGTTGCCTTTTTTGCAGGGACTTACAACGGGTATTCGCTGGAACTTTTTGGTCTGATGAAAGACGATAACTATTACCGTGCATTCAACATCGCTAACTATAAATTAAAGAAATGATTCTCAAAGATTTCTTCGTAAGAGACATAAACCGTACCATCGAGACGGTTATTAAAGCAGATGACCAAGAACATGTATTGGATGAAGTTGTGGAATATGTTGTTACCAATGAGGTATCTAAGAAGATTGGTGACTTTTTTTCTGCGTATAATGACTACCGTGGTGCAAACGGGGTCTGGATTTCGGGTTTCTTCGGTTCTGGTAAGTCCCACCTGCTGAAAATCCTTTCCTATGTGTTAGAGAACAAGGAATTCAATGGGTTCAGACTTGGTGAACTGTTTGCTGAAAAGATAGAGACCGACAAAATACTCAAGGGTGATATTCAAAGTGCAACACGCATTCCATCGGAATCAATACTGTTCAATATCGACCAACAGGCGCAAATAACCAGTAAGCAGGAAGAAGATGCGCTCCTGAATGTCTTCTATAAAGTCTTTAATGACCATCTTGGGTATTTTGGTGCACAACGGCATGTGGCAGAGTTTGAGCGATGGATTGATAACGAGGGGAAATACAAGGAGTTTCAGGAAGAATTTGAAACATTAACTGGTGAGTTCTGGTCGAATGCACGGAGAAAATATTTTTCACCGAAAGTAAAAGAAGGCATTGGTCAGGTTCTTTCAAAATTGTTGGGTGATGCTCCTGAAAAATATCACAATATTATCGATACAATAAGAACCGATTCAAGCATATCGGTGGATGATTTTTGCACCAAGGTTAGCGAGTATATCAAAACCAAACCAAAGGGATTCAGGCTGAATTTCTTCGTTGATGAAGTGGGTCAGTTCATATCTGAAAACACCAAATTGATGCTGAACCTTCAGACCATTGCTGAAACTCTTGCCACAAGAACCAAAGGCAATTCATGGATACTGGTTACTTCACAGGAAGATATGGAACGTGTGGTCGGGGATATGAACAAGAGCCAGCAGAATGACTTTTCGAAAATTCAGGCACGGTTTAAATTGAAAATACCATTGACCTCTGCCAATGTGGATGAAGTGATTGAGAAAAGGCTGCTTAGTAAAACCGAACCTGCAAGAGACCTGCTTAAAACCGCATGGAAGAGCGAACAGTCCAAGATGGAGACACTGTTATCTTTCTCTGAAGTTGGTGTTCAATTCAGGGGGTATCAGGACGAAAAAGATTTTATTAGCAAATATCCCTTTGTTTCGTATCAATTTGATTTGTTCCAACAGTCCATAAGGGCACTTTCAACTCATAACGCATTTCAGGGGAAACATGCATCGGTTGGAGAACGGTCAATGCTTGGAGTTTTCCAGCATGTGATTCAACAAATTGAAACCAAAGACCTGAATGCATTTGTAAGTTTCGATTTGTTGTTTGAGGGAATACGTTCTACCATAAGAGGGGAATTGCAAAGTGCCGTAATACTTGCTGAAAAGCAGGTTGATAATCCATTTGCCATAAAAGTATTGAAGGCACTGTTCATGGTGAAATATTACAGCAACTTCAAGACAACTGCCAGAAATATATCGACCCTGATGATTGACAGCCTTCAGGTCGATTTAAAGGAGCATGATAAAAAGGTTCATGAAGCACTTGCCCTTCTTGAGAACCAAACTTATGTCCAAAGAAATGGTGACCTGTATGAATACCTGACCGATGATGAAAAAGGTATTGAAGAAGAGATTAAAGACACGGATATTGACGATAGTCAGGTAACCGACCTGTTCAAGCAAATCATCTTTGATTCGATAATTGGTGAGAACAAGATTCGCTACTTGGAAAACAAGCAGGAATATGATTTCACCAGCAAGATTGACGGTGTAATATTGGGTAAGGAGAAGGAACTTACCGTTGAAATTATTACACCCAATTTTCAAGACCATGACAGGGAAGATTTCTTTAAATCCCAAACCATGGGTTACAATACCCTGTTGATGATGGTCTTGCCATATGATGAGCACTTATTGCAGGACATTCGATTGCATATTAAAACGGAGAAATTTATTCGACAAAACATATCTACCAACAATAAAGATAATGTTAAACGCATTTTAGGGGAGAAAGGTGTCCAAAATACAATCAGAAGGACAAATCTTGTAACACAATTAAAAAGATTGCTTGGTGAATCAGCCGTGTATATGAACGGCATGAAGCAGGATGTAAATGGAACATCCGATGGCAAAACAAGACTGGTCAATGCCTTCCAGAACCTGATTAAACTGGCTTATCCGAACCTGAAGATGCTTGGTAGCACTCAATTCTCTGAAGATACCATAAAAGCCATTATCAGAGACAGGCAGGATGATTTGTTTGGAACAGATGATTCAACCATATCGGAAGCCGAGAGTGAAGTGCTGAACATTATTCACAGGAGAAAGAAGATGTCGGAAAGGACATCCCTGACCGATATCCGTGACCACTTTGCGAAGAAGCCATATGGTTGGTATCAGAATGCCGTATTCAGCATTGCAGCCAAATTATACAAACGTGGAAACGTTGAACTCTCTCAGGATTCAAATCTTTTGGATGATGATGGTGCTCTGAATGCTTTCATGAACAATAGATTGTACAGCAATACCCTGCTTGAACCACAGGTAGATTATGACCCAAGGCTTATCAAGCAACTGATGACCGTGTACAGCGATTATTTTGATGAATCCTGTCCAGCAAAAGAAGCCAAGGAAGTGGCAATGGCATTTAAAAGCAAACTCACTCAGGAATTGGGGTGGTTAAACCAAATGCTGATGAGCAAGGAAAACTATCCATTCCTGAAAGTACTTGAACCTGTGGCTGAATTTGTGGAGAAACTGACGAAAAAGGAATATACCTACTATCTGACCAATGTTAATGATTTTGAGGACGTTTTGCTTGACCATAAAGAAAAAACGGTTGACCCGATTAAGCGGTTCTGGAACGGTGAGCAAAAAAAGATATATGACGGAATTCGTGGATTCTTTTCAGGTAACCAGTCTAATCTCGAATATATCCAGTGTCAGGAACTGGATGTGCTTCGTGAGGTAAATGACCACGAAACACCCTTCTACGGAAATCTTATCCGAGATGCAAAAACAGCAAAAGATTCATTGACTAAGAAGGTTCTTGCACAAATTGAAGAAGAGCGGAAACATACCGAGGCAGAGATTGAAAAAGCAATAAACCGAATTCAATCCCAGGATGATTTTAAAGCATTAGATGAATTGAAACGAAAGCAGGTACTGAAACCTTTCGAAGAAGAAGCCAAGAAAGTTGTGGAGCAGCGTTTTATTGCCAATCTAAGGGGCACACGTGCTTACGTTAAGGGAGAGTTACTGGAGAAGCAATTGAATGAAATGGCAAAACTTGCAATGCCGTCAGAAAAGGATGACAAGCCTGTTGTACACTACCAGAGAATCAACAACGTGAAAGTGGATTTCCCGAAAACCGAACTCAAGACAAAAGAGGACGTGGAGAAATATGTGGAAGCACTTAAAACCAAACTCAACGAATTAATTAACGATAACAAAAGGATATCCCTGTAAACCATGAATACCAATCATCTTAAAAAATTTGCTCAGGAAGCCAGAAGGAAATTACTCGAACAGGTTGGTGCGAAACTCAACTTTGTTTTAACCACCGATTCGGCAGAGTTGAGGGAAAAAACAGAACAATTAAAACAACTCAGGCAGGAACTTAGCAGAACAAACAAAGAGCAATTAATTGAAAAGGTTGCCTACACGTGGTTTAACCGTCTTATGGCACTTCGTTTCATGGATGTTAATGATTATCAGTCGTTAGGGATTCGAATCATTACTCCAAAAGATAATTATACCATCCCAGAAATATTGGACGAGGCAAAACGTGGTAATATTCCTGAAGAATTGAAGGTACACCGACAGAAAATATACGATTTACTGGATAACAAAATACCAAGCACTAACCCACAGAATGAAGCCTATAAGGAGTTGTTGATTGCAACCTGTAACCATCTTAGTACAACATTTCCCTTCTTATTTGAAAAAATTAATGATTATACTGAACTTCTTTTACCAGATGACCTGACCAGTGATTTTTCAATCGTAAAAGATGTGCGAGATGGAATGCTGATAGAGGATTGTAAAAATGTGGAAATCATTGGATGGTTGTACCAGTTTTATATTTCAGAGAAGAAAGACGAAGTATTTGCATCCAAATCAAAGGTAAAAAAGGAAGACATTCCTGCCGCAACTCAACTTTTCACTCCACGATGGATTGTGGAATATATGGTACAGAACACTTTGGGAAAACTGTGGCTGCAAAACCGTCCCAAATCACGTTTGCGAGAGAATATGCCTTACTTCATAGAATCAGCATCTCTTGAAACAGAAGACTACCTAAAAATCAATTCACCAGAAGAGATAAAATTCTTAGACCCTGCAAGTGGCAGTGGGCATATTCTTGTATACGCCTTTGATTTGCTAACCAGAATCTATGAAGAAGAAGGGTATAGTACTAACGAAATTCCTCAATTAATAATAAAGAACAACCTTTTTGGGTTTGAAATTGATGACCGTGCTGCTCAACTGTCTGGATTTGCAATCATGATGAAGGCACGGGAATATCAGCGTAGGATATTTTATAGAAAAATTGAAACTAATATTCTTTGTTATCAGGATTTGCACCTTTCTAAAGAAGAAACAAAAGAAATTCTCGATTTTGGAAATATTAAAATATCAGATGAACTTTTTTACGATTTGATGCAGACGAGGTATGCTACACATTTTGGTTCTTTAATTAATCCACATGCTGAAATTTCTGAAATTACCCATATTATGGATAGTTTAATACATTTGCCAAATACTGATGTTTTCCAACAAAATAATATCAGAGCATTAGTAAATTCATTAAGGCAAATAATTTTTCTTGCAAACAAGTTTCACTGTGTGGTTACTAATCCACCATATCTTGGTTCACGCAAGATGGATAACACTGTCTCAGTATGGTTAAAAGAAAATAATTATGCTGATGTCTCTCGAGACTTATATTCAGCCTTTTTAAAAAGATGTATCGACTACTCGCTTCAAAATGGACTGATTAGCATGATTACTCAAATATCATGGATGTTTACCCGCGATTACATGAGATTTAGAGATGCTTTTGTTAAAAATTATGAACTTTCAAATACATTAATTCTTGGCAGCGGTACTTTTGAAACTATTTCGGGAGAAGTTGTCAAGTCTTGTGCTTTTCTTATAAGAAAAAGGAAATCTGATTCAACTTCATTATTCATTGATTTGGTCGCTTATGCAGAAAAAGAAAAAATGCTATATGTAGCAAAAAAACGATTTGTTCATTTGAAGGAGTTTATGAAACTGAAACAAAAGCCTTTTGCATTTAAACTGAATAGCAAGGCTATTGAAAGATTTTCACAATCATCATTATTAGATGATTTTTTAAGTGTAAAACAAGGTCTTGCTTCAAGCAACAATGATAGATTTGTAAGATATCATTGGGAGATAGCATTAAGTTCATTTAAAGCGAACTTGCGATTTTACGATAACAAATCTAAGTGGCTTCCATATGATAAAGGTGGTGGTTATAAAAAGTTTTATGGAAACGAATTTTTTGTAATAAATTGGTTTAATAATGGTGAAGAGATAAAGAAATTCCCCCGTTCTGTTATTAGAAATCCCGAATACTACTTCCGAAGAGGTTTGACTTTTAATCTTACAGGGAAAATTTCTCTAAGATTAAAGGATTATGGTCATATATTTGACGTTCAGGGGAGTAGTGTATTTATTGATGAAGAGCGTTTTGATTTTGAACTTATCTATTTCTTTTTAGGATTGCTAAATTCAAATTTAACGCCATTTCTTACTGATTTAACTAATCCAACAATGGTCACTCAAGTTGGTGACTTGAAGGTTATTCCTGTAATTAAGAGCGATGAGGTCAATAAAATAGTTGAATTAGTAAAGATTTGTGTTGAGTATACAAAAATTGATTGGGATTCAAAAGAAATTTCATGGGAGTTTAAAAAAAATGAATTAATTAAACAGGCATTCGATTACAATTTTACGTTTGAAGACTCTATTGATAATCATAAATTCTATTGGCAATCTAAGTTTTTTTCCTTACACCAGCGAGAAGAAACCCTTAACAAAACTTTAATTGACCTATACCAGTTATCTGATGAAGTCTCATCCCAAATATCATTAAAAGATGTTCATATTTTACAAGATGAAATAGACAAAGTTGCCCTTTCAGGTTTAAATAAGAAACTCATTCGTGATTCAACAACTTATGAAGTAAAGAATTACAATGAAATTGAGTTGCCTTTTAATAATAGTGAAATTATAATCCAATATTTAGGTTTTGCAGTAGGCTGTTTTTTTGGCAGATTTAGTCTGGATAGAGATGGACTTATACTGGCAAATCAAGGAGAGACGTTGAATGATTACTTAATGAAAATCAAAAAAAACAAGAGCGAGTGCATATTCCTTCCAGATAGCGATAACATAATCCCAATACTGGATGATGAATGGTTTGAAGACGATATCGTAGGAGAATTTAATAAATTCCTGAAAGTCACATTTGGAGAAAAGAATTTCAATAAAAACCTTGCATTTATTGAAGAACATATTGGCAAAGACATTCGAAAGTATTTCATCAAAGATTTTTATACAGACCATATTAAACGTTACAAGAAACGTCCAATCTACTGGATATTTTCTTCACCGAAGGGTTCATTCAATGTCTTGATTTATATGCACCGTTACACACCTGATACAGTCAGTAACATTTTGAACAAGTACCTGAAAGAGTTCATCGGCAAATTAAATACCCGAAAGGAACATCTTGAACGTGTAAAGGAAACAGGTTCTGCATCAGAAAAATCCAAAGCCATTAAAGAAAGCGATAACATCCAAAAGATGTTGGTTGAATTGCATGAATATGAAAGGGATATTCTCTATCCATTGGCAACAGAACGCATTGAAATTGACTTGGATGATGGCGTATTGGTGAACTATAACAAGTTCGGGAAAGCGGTAAAAGAGGTCAAAGGTTTAAATGACCCTGCCACCAAGAAGAAGGTGAAGCAGTTTGATTGGATTGATACATCACAAATCCGTTAGAGATGGATGAACTATTGATAAATAACCGCATATGTCCAAAACCACAGCAGTGGAATAAAATATGGGAAATCATTCAATCAAAAACAGATGCAAAGATTTCAGTACCCTTGATTTTGGCTGCATGGTGGAAAACAACTGATGAAGAGAAGTTAGGAAGGTTTAAATATCATTTGGATACTGCTGAAAAACTCAGCCTATTAAATGAGTTACAAATCTTCCTGCAAACATTGAACGAAATCGATTGGCATCATAAAGGGGAATAAAAGATGAATAAGATAGAAGAGGCATTATCGAAACTATTCAGTAAACATCGAATCATTTTCTGGTACGATGAGAACGAACAATTGAAAGAAGAGTTCGATGAATTGGCTTTGGATGGTGTGGAGAAGGTTATTGTCCAGAACAACCAGTTCTACATCAAACATCTTATTAGTCGGGAAAAACCAAGCACTCAGTTTTTACTCTATCTTCCTTACAACAAACCGAATAATGCTGAAAACTGGCTCTTGGACATGGAACTTGCCTATTATGTGTTTCAGACCAGACAAGAAGCCATGTTTGCACAGGAACTGGAACTGGATTATGATTTCACCAACCTGATTGCTGAACACATCGAATTTTTCAAAAACAAGGAACGCAGGGCAGATTTAAAGGAACTGCTCGGAAAAGATGATGATTATCAAGCCATACGGTATAAAATGTTGGCTGTTCTATTCAATACCGATAACGTTAGCCTTGTATCGTTTCTTCAGGTTCATGCATCTGCTTTCAATGATGGTAATGAACGTTACGACAGGGAACTGGAACGGTATAACCTGAAAAATTTCTACTGGAAAGAGATTGCCCGTAAATATGGTTATACCAACCAAACACCAACCATATATGATTTCCTGCTGGAAATATTCATTAACAACTTCTCCGTTGGTAAAAAAACTGGTATTGCGAAAGAATCGAAGATACTCATAAGCATGTGGAAGGATTCCATATCCTACCAACTGGCATATCGAAAACTTTCACAGAAAATTGCAGGTGATTTGAAAATAGAATCGGCTTTGAATAACATCAGGGTGGATGATATTATTCAGGATGATTTATTCGAATTGATTGATAAACGAATTATATCGGAACTTGCTCAACTAATATGTGATGAATCCATATCAAATGACAGGTTGAACCAACTCATAAAGCAAAGGGAAAACAAATACTGGTATCAGGATTATGAAGATTTTTATGCCTGTCTGGAGAACGGGATGCAGATGATATCATCGGTCAGGAAAACAGATAAGTTGAAAGTCGAATCATTTGGTGAAGGAATTCAGACCTATGCCCAGAACCTCTATAAGATTGACCATTATTATCGGAAGTATATTTACCACTTTCGTAAAGCCAAGCAAAATAAAGTTTTGCAACCCTTGACCGAGAAAGTGGAGAAGGTTTATTGCAATGATTGGCTGCTTAACTACGGGAACAAATGGCAGAAAGTAATTGATGCAACTGACAAATGGTTCAACCAACCCAAAATCTCACAATACAGGTTCTTCTCAGACCATATAAAACCATTTACTTCTAAGGGACAACGGCTTTTTGTTATAATTTCGGATGCTTTACGCTATGAATGCGGTTGGGAGTACTTGCAGAAAATCCAAACCGAGAAACGTTTTGAAGGCGAACTGGAACACATGGTTTCATCCCTTCCATCCTACACTCAATTGGGAATGGCAGCACTGCTTCCCAATGTAAATATGACTTTCCAGCCAGATAGCGAAAACATCCTTATCAACGGTAATTCTACCCAAGGGGTACAGGGAAGAACCAAGATACTGGAACAAATGGCTGGCGTAAGAGCCACGGCTATCAATGCCGAGGATTTCATGAAGATGAACTCTTCCACCGATGGTCGGGAGTTTGTGAAACAGTATGACCTGATTTACATATATCACAATCGCATCGATAAAGTGGGTGATGACAAAACATCCGAAGAAAAAGTGTTTGAAGCAGTGGAACAGGAACTTGAATTCCTGATGGATGTGATAAAAAAGATTGCCAATATGAATGGCAATAACATGTTCATTACTGCTGACCACGGTTTTCTTTACCAGAATAACGAACTGGCAGAGAGTGATTTTTCAATCGGTGAAGTTAAAGGAGAGATTTGGAAAGAGTCCAGACGATATGTAATCGGGAAGAATTTGAAAGGTGATGCCAGCACCAAACATTTTACCGCAGAACAACTCAACCTACCTGGTGATGCTGAGGTATTGATTCCAAAATCAATTAACAGGATACGAATTAAAGGCGCAGGTTCACGGTATGTGCATGGTGGAGCATCGCTTCAGGAAATTGTGATACCCCTGTTAAAAGTCACGAAAACACGTCAGGATACCACAAAACAGGTGGATGTGGATATCATCAAATCCACCGATAAGATAACCACCAACATACTGGCTGTTTCATTCTTGCAAACCGATTTGGTGAGTGAAAAAGTACTCCAAAGGCAAATCAGGAGTGCCATTTACGCTGAAGATAGTGAAATGCTCAGTGACCAGTTTACCTACAACTTTGATATTGCTGAGGGCACTGAAAGAATGCGTGAAGTGAAACACCGCTTCCACCTGAGTTCAAAAGCGAGTGGAAAGTATAAGAACCAAAGGGTGAAACTGCTGCTGGAAGAACCCGTGGAAGGAACAAGCAAATGGAAGACATATAAAGAATATTCCTATACGCTGAATATTTCATTTACAAACGACTTTGACGACATGTAATATGAATGAACTGGATAAGAAAATAAATCAACACTTTGGTGGCAAAGTGGTGAGAAAAGACCTGACCAAATTGGTGAAGGGTAATGCAATAGTACCAACTTATGTGCTGGAATACCTTCTCGGACAATATTGCGCCACAGACGATGAACCAACCATTGCTCAGGGAGTGGAAACGGTAAAGAGTATTATTTCAAAACATTTTGTTCATCGGGATGAAGCACAACTGATAAAATCCACCATCCGTGACAGTAAGTCACACCGTATCATTGATAAGGTATCTGTCAGATTGAATGATAGAAGGGACGTATATGAAACATCCTTTGCTAACCTTGGTCTAACCAAGGTTGTAATAAACGAGAATATCGTTAAGCAAAACCAAAGACTGCTCTCAGGTGGTGTCTGGTGTTTAATTACAATGGGATATCAACCCTCAGAAGAGAGGGATGCTTCACCGTGGATAATCGAAAACCTGAAACCCATCCAGATTTCCAATGTGGATGTGGATGAATACAAGGAAATCCGTAAACAATTCACCACCGAAGAATGGATTGACCTATATATACAGTCCATTGGGTTGAACCCTGAAGAATTTACTTTTCGCTCCAAACTCATTCAACTGGCACGTTTAATACCGTTTTGCGAGAATAATTACAATTTGATAGAATTAGGACCGAAAGGCACAGGCAAGAGCCATATCTACTCAGAAATGTCTCCACATGGAATACTCATTTCAGGGGGTGAGGTAAGTAAAGCCAAACTATTTGTCAACAACAGCACAGGAGATATTGGTCTTGTGGGATATTGGGATGTGGTTACCTATGATGAGTTCGCAGGAAAAACCAAGAAGGTTGACCGTGGATTGGTGGATATCATGAAAAACTACATGGCAAACAAGTCCTTCAGCCGTGGGAAAGAGATTTATGGTGCATCCGCATCTATGGCATTCATAGGCAATACAGAACATCCAGTACCATATATGCTGAAACATAGCAACCTGTTTGATGCGTTACCGAAAGAATACTATGATACGGCATTTCTTGACAGGCTTCACTGCTATTTGGCTGGATGGGAAGTGCAAAAATTGCGTAACGAAATGTTCACGGATAATTACGGTTTCATAGTGGATTATATGGCTGAGGTCATGAAGGAACTACGGAAGGAAGACCACATGAATGACTACACCAGATATTTCGACCTCTCCGATTCAATAACGACCCGTGATAAAACATCCATTGCTAAGACCTTTTCTGGATTAATAAAAATCATCTTTCCACACGGTGAATTTACAGAAGAGGAAGCCAAGACAATACTCGAATTTGCTATCGAAAACAGGAGAAGAGTGAAAGACCAACTCCGTAGAATGGACGAAACATTCGAAAAGGTTGATTTTTCATATATCAACAAAAAAACCAGCAAGAAGTTATATGTTCAAACACTTGAATACATTGAACACAGGGAAATATTAGGATTGGAAGATGATGACGAACCCATACCAGAGATAGAAAAGACTATTCCAAAGAAAGAACAGCCAGAAAAAGTCATAGAATTAGCAGAAGGTCAGAAGATAATCCGTGATAACCAGTCAGGGATATCATACGACATGCTGTTTGGTGCTTACCTTATCGGTGCAAAAGAAATAACTGTAACCGACCCGTACATTCGCTTACCATACCAACTCCGAAATTTCATGGAGTTCGCAAAACTGGTATCAACTAAAAAAGATGAACTGGAAGAGGTAAAACTACACCTGATTACCAACAACAACGAGGAATACATTGAAAACTCCAAGGATGCATTTAAAGAGATGGCTGATTCACTGGAATCACTGGGCATTCAATTTACCTATGAGTTTGTTGAAAACACCCATGACCGCTCCATAGTGATGGACAATGGCTGGAAGATAGTTCTTGGTCGTGGTCTGGATATTTACCAGAAGACTAATGGGTGGTATGATATTGCCGAGTATTATCAGGAGAAGAGGTTGTGTAAGGGGTGTGAGGTGACGTATGTTAAAACCAATTAAAATTTGACACAATTTGATAATGAAAGAAGAATTCTTTTTGACTTTTCTTAATGCTTTATTAATTGCAACTGAAAGAATACAACCACGGTATTTTCTGTTGCCTGTGGCATATGAAGAAGAGTTTATATATAGAGAAAGAGCATATTGTTATGAACTTTATCATCAAATCAGGAACATACTTCCTGATGATTACCCATACCTTTTAAGTGGTGAAGTAAATAAGGCTGGACATCCTCTAATTGCACAACATTGTGGTTCAATAATTCCAGATTTTCTGATACATAACGCTGGAAACATGGGTGTTGATGACAATCTGGCTATAGTTGAAGTAAAAACAATTCAAGGTGCACGTTATTACAGAGAAAATAAAGGACTATTGAAAGACATAGAAACAATAAACTGCATGACAAGTATACCAATGGGTTATTACAGAGGCATTATCCTAATATTTGGCTCAAATTATGAGGAATGGAAAGATGAAATACGTAGACTCCTTTCAGAAAGATGCAACCCTGAAAAAGTGTTGTTACTGCTTCATAACAATCCATTGGAAAGAGCAACTTTATTAGAATACTGAATTTGATTTATGCGGAATTCAATCTTAAATAAATGAGCGTAAGTGACTGGATAACGATAATTAGTATTGCTTTTGCTGTTATTGCAATTTATCCAGCAAGCGAACGTATTGTTATTACCAACAAATTGATGAGATTTGAAATACCAGCATTAATATTTTGGTTATTCTTAATTCTATACTTGATAAAATTTGATGACATTGCTGATAAAATTCAATTTCTCCATTCCTTTTACTTTCGCTGGGGATTAAAAGCAAATGATTGGGCATTGTTATTTTTTCTTGTATTACTGTTTTATTCGGCTTGGCGACTGTTCTATAGGATACCACAAATTTTACCCAAACAAAAACTCATTGACTATTACTTAAAAAAACTAAACCAAGATTTTGATTCATTTTTTGAACTTTTCAACAAGTATGAAAAGAAATCGAATGATATCAGGTACTTTGAATCATATAAAGAGATTGTTTTTAATTCAAAATTTGTTGCAGAAACAAGCAACCGTAATACTTATCTTTTTACCAAATTATTAGATAAGATGGGTAATGACACTTTTAAGCCATTCTTCACCCATGTGTTAAATGATTTCGAATCAGTTTTTTATGCAGAGATAAAGAAAAATTACAATTCATTTTCCGTTGAATCATTTAATTATTTCCTATACACGACATGCCATGATAACCCAAAACTTTTTATTGACATTGGTGGATTAAAAATCTTACGTGATTGGTATATTGTTCACCTCCAAACAGAAAGGTTGAAAGGAAAATATTCTATTTATAATCAACCACCCGAACTACTGATTGATGACTACAAATATGCTCTCCCATTATACTATCACATATCTTTCATTGAATTACTTTATAATGAAGCCATAATTGAACATTATGATTTTAGTTTATTATCAACCAGATACACAAATATGCAAACTATCTTTTCAACTATGATTGAAAGGATGATTGATAATATTGATATTGAATCTTACAAGAAATATTCGAGCGAAGAATATCCTCTTGGCTACCATTATCTTATTTCAAAAATCTTTAGCGTCATTGGTCACTGGTTACATAGTTTCTGTCAAGACGAGCATTATGATAAAGAAAGTAGTCTTGTAATTTTCATTCCTTTTTGTTTCTCATTATCCATGGAAAGTATAAATCAAGATAAAGTGTGTCTTGATTTTATTAAGAAACAATACCGCTATCATCTTTTCAGTGAGTATTTTAGTCATAATATGAAACCAGAACTGGAATCCGAGATTAATGATAGGTGTATTTCCAAAATACCGATTAATCAGATTAAAGATATATTAGATTATGCTCTAAATGATATATTAGCAATAAGTTACATCGATTTTGTTAATAATAATTCCACTTTCCCTGTATTAAAAGATTTTGAAAAAAGCAAGTTAGAATCTTTAAGAACTTTTTTAGATAAAAATAATTTGATTTAAATTTTGCTTCACACCCCAAATTAGTCCTCTCCCCAAACAATTGACATAAAAAATATGGCATCCAGAACCACTGATTTTCCGTATTCATCCCCCCCTGTCAAAAACCTACAAAAAAGGGGGTGGGTTATTTTGGTTGCACCAACACAAACACCATTTATACGGTTGAATCAACACCACTTCATTTAATTCATAAAAAAATCAACAATTTTTTATTCATTTTTTCAGCAATTTAAGCACCACATTTTTTTGTTGTTTTAAAGATTAAGGTATTAATTATCAACAATATCATAAGTCAGGTGCATCAACAACATTAGCAATAAATTTTTATTTAAAATTTTATAACACCATAAACACCACCAACAATTACACCACTAACACCAATATTTTTTATTTGGTGAAATCGGTCAGGGTATCGAAGTCTGCCAGCGACCAGAACCACCAGCCGTCACTATCGATTTCCATGTTCCAAGTGATATTGTAGCACCTGTTTGTTTTCAGGTCTTGGATATTCAAATAAATGACACCCTGATAATCCTGATAGTTCAATAACCTGATGGCAGCGATATCTTCACCAATGGTTTTCTTCTCCACTTTCAGGTAAGGCATACTTTTGGTTAACCTTTTGCCTTGGGTCATAATGAATGGCAGGTTAAGAACAATGGTATCATTGGAAAGATATTCCAGCACCTTATGTCCTTCACCATTTATGTAGGGTTGATTATTCATTGTCGAGTTCCAATAAGTCTTCACCAGCACAGGAACTGGTTATTTCATCATAAACCATATCCCTAATGTCCTTCCAGCATATGAAAGTGTATGCTGGATGTTTATCGTTAACATCCAGATTGATTTCAGCATGGTTTCCTGTGTCTGGGTTGGTAAACAACATCTGAAGGATACCAGCATTATAATCAACACAGTTGAGTTCGTACAAACCAAAACCATCAGGGTTTACCACCAGATATTTCTGACCAAAGCCTAAGCCAAGGTTGGATTGGTTACGGGATAAGAAAATCTGAAGGTGCTTATACTTTCCTTCCTGCATCTGGTCAATCAGGTCTGTTATATCTGCTGGGTAAGTGTTATTGATTGCTTTTTCCATAGTTTGTATCGTATTATATAATGTACATGTACCCCACTGGGTATCCACCCGTTATAACCCCGTATCCATCCCCTGCCTCTGGAGTTGCGGGGTGCTCTAAGCGTCTTTTATCTTTTAAATAAATACTTCCAAAATAAGGAGCAGACAAAAAAAGTTCCAGTATCAAAACCTTTAAAATCCCTATAAAAAAATTGGAAAACCTGACACCCTTGCTTTTTCAACCTCGACCCTTTTTCAAAAAAATTCCCAAAAAATTGGAGCGATTATGAAAAATTAAGCCTTATGGTGGTGTTGATGGAACTTGGGTGCGGTCAGAGGTTGTTTGTAAGCCGATAAAAGGTAACACTTGAAGTAAACTACCCCTGAAGCAATGATTCGCTTGCGAATATCATAAGGTGGGTCTGGAAGGAATGTTGTTTGGAAGGGTCGGCTTCTTTTGGGGGTTGAACGCAATGGTTACCATCACTGCTTTGAGGGTCTGTGGGTTCGACTCCCCGCAGGGAATGAACTCTCGTAACACTTTGGGGTGTTGGTTCGAGAGTCAGCAAAACAACCATTTCTTGGGGTTGTGATGGCATTTTCGTACATTTGGAAAAACAAGATGTTCTTTGCGGTTTTGCCGAATAAAATTCACCAATTAGCATACCATATATTTGGGCAATTGGCGTAAATTATTGAATCATAGTGCGTCATGATGGTTGGGTCTGAGTCTTATACGCTCCACGAAAGACTCCTTCCGACCACTCCCCCCAAGGAGTGGTCTGGTACGCTCCACCAGGCATTGTTTCGCACTTTGA
>MTKZ01003081.1_pt2 | contig 19503 bp, 11 predicted proteins | sample 1042781 | NCBI WGS metagenome assembly MTKZ01 (sample SAMN06212207, study PRJNA360539) | anaerobic digester metagenome | biome: Wastewater treatment plant; material: sludge; isolation source: anaerobic digester fed with sludge from wastewater treatment plant | place: Denmark: WWTP Viborg ... | reverse complement strand
TGGGATGCTTATGTGGGCGGCGTGCTGCGCGTATTGCCTTGCGCCCTGGTGCTGTCCGGAGCGGAGCATTCGGATGCGGTCGATACCTGCGTCCGGCTTCACGGCGCTTTCGAACGGGCGGGCCGCCAGTTGTCCCGGGAACCGGCCTGGATGGACCGGCTCGGCATCCCCCGGGCGGTGCAGCAAATCATTGGTGCCGAAAAACCTTGTCCCTACGGCATCGTGCGGTATGATCTTATTCCCACGGCGTCCGGCTGGATGGTGCCGGAAGTGAACGAAGACGCGCCGGGCGGGTTCAATGAATCCATTGCGAGCGGGCCCCTATTTGGCGCGTACTTGAACGGGTATGCCATCGCCGGCGATTTCGGCCAGTCTTTTCTGGACGCGCTGCCGCCGGGACGGCGCGCCGGATTGGTTTATGCGACCGGCTACGCCGAAGACCTCCAACATGTACTTATTCTGGCGGATTTGCTGCAGGCGTGCGGCGTAAAGCCGATCCTGGGGTCGCCGGGGCATCTCACGTGCGGTCCCCTTGGCCGGCCGCGCCTGCACGGCGAGCCTGTGGACTGGATATTCCGTTTCTTTCCAGGTGAGTGGTATGGCTACCTGGACAACTTGCGCGCCTGGTGCAGGACAGCGGCCAGAATCCCCATTGTCAATCCCCTCTCCCGGTTGTTGCGCCAGACGAAAGGGCTGTTCGCCTTGTGGCGGGAACACCCGTTGGTGGAGGAAGGGGATACGCAGCTGCTGAACCGGTATACGCCTCATACGGAATTCTTCAGGAAGGACCGTGTCGATGCCTATCTGGGTCAACGCGAAAGCTGGGCGCTGAAGAAACTATTTGGCCGCATGGGCGACACGGTGACGCTGGGCCGCCTGTGCACACCCGAACAATGGGAAAAATCGGTTGCAGAAGCGGCCAAAGCGCCGGAAATCTGGCTCGCCCAACATGCCTTTTCTCCCTCGCCGGTTATCGGCGGCGCACGCCGCCTGTTTCCGGCATTGGGTGTCTATTTGATAAACGGCGCCTTTGCCGGATATTACTCACGGGCCGATGAACTCGGCTTGACAACGCATGAGGCTTATTATGTGGTCACCGCTATTGAAACCCCTTGAATGGCTTGGAAAAATTCGCCTGCCTTTTATGCGGACGCGTACCGGTACCGTTGTAGGCGGGCCCCGGGAACCCGATGCCCTGGGCACCTATGAATGGCAGGCGTTTCTGGATGCGCGCGCCCTGTCGCGGGTCTGGGGGCCCCACGGGCACAGCCCCTGGATGCCGTTTCATTGCGTGACCCTGTTTGTGTCCCTTGAGTACATGAATTATGGGATACAGAAGGTCATCGGGCCGTGTGCTCAGGACCCCTGGCCCCTGAAAAATTTTCACCTGCCCGCCTGGGTGGATGCGTCCGTTCTGCTCGTAGTTGATTTGCCCGGCCCTAAAAGTGCCGCAGTGGGCGCCGCACTGGCAATAGCCGGTTGCGACCTGGTATGCACCTTCAACAACTGGCCCTATTCCGGGGCGCTTGTAAAACCGGAGCAAACCCTGGCCGCATTACTGCGGTACGCGTCCCTGCTCGACAAGAAACGCACCGCCTATGCCACGCCGGGGCCGGTGGCCTGGCTCTGCGACAATACCCGGCTCGGAAACAGGCCGGGCAAACCGGGTGAATTCGATAACCGTTATTATATTGAGGACAGCATCATACCGGGCCCGAACTATCTCCGTGAACGGGATATTTCCAAGATCATTTACATTACCGGTCCGGACATAAAAGTGCAGAACGACATCAAGGGACATCTCCACTTTCTAAAAACCGCCGGATTGGAGCTGTATTACGCCGTCGCTCTTGATACCGGGTCGTTAGGCGGTCCGAAACCATTAAATATTGAAGAATTAAAGTTCAGCACCACGGGTTTCTTCCGCTCCTCGGCCGGCGGGTTCGGAGCGCCGGTGCCGCATCCCTCCTCAGGAGGATAACAGGACTGCTCCGAGAGGAAACACCCCCGCAGTTATAGTGGTGCCAAAGCGGTCATGAGTATGGTGTATGAAAAGGATTCCGGATGAAAAAACGCAGGGCAGATACCTTTAACTGGCGGATTACTCCCGATATGCTTCAGGCTTTGCCGCTTGCCAAAAAGGATCGCAGCCTGCGCAGCCTTATCATTCAGAATATCATTGTACTGGCCGTGGGGGTTGCGGCGTTCGCGGGGCTGGTTTTCTCTGCGGAACTTTTTTTACAGCATGAAAATATCGGTCCGCTGGTGGCGATTGTGATTTTCTTGATTATTCCTATATGCGTGGTGCTCATGGTGCTGAATTTTTTTAGGATGCTGGGATTGCGCCAAATTACATTGACTCCGGAGACCGTAATGTACCGCCGCCGCCGACTGGGGATATTAATGGTAGACTGGACGGAACCACTCGTTTCCTATAGGGGTGTCCAGGGTGACATTGTTCGCACTGGCAAAGACTCCTGGAAACAAGTCATAGAGCTGGTCCACGCTGTGCCGAACAAAACCATCCGGCTTTGCGCCAGCGAACTGAATATGTCTCCGGGGCGCGCTCAGGTGCAATTGGACCTCAATGAAGCACTGGAACGGTATGCCAGGGTATTGCACCTTCCCGCTCTCGTTCCCAAGGATGACGGCACCCTTGTCGCTGTGCCGCCGGAACAACTGGTTCAACCCGTCGGGGCGTTGATTCGGGAAGGGGTTTTGACGGTTACCGGATGGGAAGAGACGCCGCCTGGGGGACTGGAAGTCGAGGATACGCCTGACGGCAAGCGAATTACCTTTCCGCCCCGGCGCAGGAAAGGAATCCTTGCCCTGGAGGGCTTTCTTGCGGTCCTGTTTATCGCGGCCTATTTCATGGTCCGGGCGGGTTTGAAGTGGAATGAAGACAGCGAAAGTCCCCTGGTGCTGCTGGTGGTATGCGCAGCGGCAATGGTCTGGGAACTGTTCTTCGGAAGACGCCTCTATGTTGCGGCATCATCGTTGCGCAGCCTGCCCGTCGCCTTTGGAAAAGAATGGCACTTCCGGGAGAGAAGCCTTTCCCTTCGCGAAATCCGCAGTGTCACCATACCAGACAATAAACACCCCGGCCTGGAAACCATGGAGGGGGACCAATTGGAGGCCTATGTGGCATCACTGTTCAGGAGGCGACAAGCAACCACTCCCGTCTCTGCGCAACAGAAGGACATCCTCAGGGAAGTGCAACAGTCCAAGGTAATCATTGCCGCGCCGGGCAAGACGTGGATATATAAGACGGAACATCCTGAACACGCCCGCTGGATACGCGGACTTATCCTGATGCGTGCCGCGGAAGAAAACGATGCGCCTCTGATTCAACAAGAGATGGAATAATGCAACCAATACGGCGTTGGCGTCCGCTCGGCGCGATCTTTTCCGGCGTGTTCCCCCCCCCCGGAAGGGGACTGCACTCTTGTTATTCTGCGGGGGGAGGCGTCATGTCCCGGCAGATGACGCGGAATCCGACGTTGTATACCCCCTGCCAGGGAGCGTAAGGACGTCGAATCGTGGCACGCGCCCGGCGGGGGCGCACGCTCCAGGAACCGCCCCGCACCACACGGAGGAGCGCCGTCGTGTCTTCCTCCTCGGAGTACGGATAGGGATGGTAGGCGCTGCGGGTCCATTCCGCCACGTTGCCATGCATATCATGCAGGCCCCAGGGGTTGGCCGCGAACCGGCCGACGGGCGCGCTAACATGATGCCCGTCATTAACCTGCGCGAATGCGGGACGCCAGGGATGAATCGCGCCCGAAGGGAGTTTCCACGGATCGTGGGTTTCTACCTGCTGAAAGGAGACATCGGCCAGGTTTTCAAAACGGGAGAAGTCCCTATCCGTCGCGCCGTACCACATCGGTGCAGCAGCGCCCGCCCGGCAGGCATATTCCCATTGGGCTTCTGTAGGCAAGGTGAAAGTCTGGCCTGTGGTATCGCTCAGCCAGGCGCAGTAGGCCATGGCCTGTTCCCAGGAAACGCGCACCACCGGCTGGTCGGGCGTGTTCAGCGGCCAACCGCGTTCCCCGGTGCTGAACTGCAGGAAATCACCATGTTCCAGGCGGCTGTCATGGTCGGGGTCGAACAGGGCGAACTGGGCGTTGGTCACCTCGGTTGCACCCATCCAGAAGGTCTCTGTAATGTCCACGGCATGCGGCGGCGCTTCATCAGGATATCCGTCGTCTGCGCCGAGTGTAAAGGTGCCTGCGGGGATGTGGACAAGGGGCATCTGTATCGTATCGCTAAGAGAAACTGTCCTATGCTTAGGTGTTGTTGGCGCATCACCGGCAGAGGAACAGGGGGATATCTTCTTGCTTGCCGGCGGTGTGGACGGTAACGGTTCCGTTGCCCCGTCAGTGGCAAGTCCGGCCAGAGGTGCCAGATTATATATCGCTTCAGGGTCGCCGTCGGCGCCTTGGGCGTATTTGGCCTGCATGGCCATGCGCCGGTTACGCTGATGGTCCACTTTCTCCATGCCTACGATTTCATGCCAGGTGCCGTGGGCGGGAGTATTCAGGTCAATCCAGGTGATGAGCCGGTCCCAGGACTCCGGGTCCAGTTTAATTCCCTGGTGTCCTGCGCGCAGGTGTTGCACGAGCTCTGTCGTGCTTGCATGAAATTCCAGCGGGGTCAAAAGATGCAGATCACTTTCCATGGTATGGCCGCGTACGTAACGGCGCAGGGCGAGATAGGCGGGCGGGAATTGGGAACCGTTGTTATAGGCGGTATCATTCGCGTTGGTATGCACATCGGGCAGGTCGCGAAAATCAGGTTTGCCGGCATCGGCGCCGTCGTGGCAGCGGACACAATACCGGTCGAGCACGGGTTGTACCTCGCGGCGGAAGGAAAATCCCCGCACCGGCCCGTACCAGGGGCGGATGGACGAGGGGGCGCGGCGCGCCGCCCTGGCGGCGTGTACCGGCGGCGGCGTATTCTGGGGTTCATGGCAGCCCACACAGGACACAGCCTCCCCCGGCATGGCCGTCATCCAGCTTCGCATCAGTTGTAACGCCTGGCCCCGCTCATCGAGGGGTTGTATGGACAGGGGGGTATTCGCCGGTACCTGGAAAGAGGCGGAGCCGTCTTCTTCCACGGGTACCGTGCCCAATACGCGCTTGATATCCCAGGGTCCGTCCAGCCCGACCCGGTTGACCTGGCCGCCCATGCCATGGTACGCGAACTGGTAGGTATACAGGCGAAGTTGTTTCACCGTACCGCGAGGCACATCCTTGAGCCCGTCTCCCGCATAGATGTCGCTGACAAGCACGTCTGCATCTTTGCGTTCCAGATTTACCCGGGACGGAATAACGGGCGGCCTCGGAACCGGCAGCAAGGGAATCGGTTCGAACAGAGCATACCCCGGTTCTTCCCGCAGTAGGGTCATATTGTCAAAGATATCCACAAGGTAAATGCCCCAGAGCGCGTCCGGATGGGGCTTACAGGATACCAGAAAATACTTTTCACTCAGCGGGAAGGGGTGCAGAAATTTTGGCCAGGAATCATCCACAAGATTGTCCTTAAGGACGGGTTCCACGGGTTTCCCATAACCGGGAATGCGTTGTACCACGCCGTCCGCCTCCTTGCGTCCCAGGGCGGGATCAAGCAGGACCAGTTCTCCCATGCGGGGCACCCCGTGATGGCCGCCGACAACCGTCACTACTTTCGTGGGATGCGCCGGTACGGGCCGCGCGTAAAACATGGAATTCGGCCAATAGGAATTGCTGCCATAGTATTCCATCTGGCCGGTGCCGTCCGGGTTCATGTGAAACAGGATGCGCGACGCGAAGTGGGGAATGTCGGAATATTCCCAACGGAGATACAGCACCCGGCCGTTGGGCAGCACGCGGGGGCACCAATTATGGTCCTGCTCGAAGGTTAGCCGTCGTATCGTGCCGTCCGTTATATCCGCCCGATATAGATTGGAAACGTGTGAGGAGCCGGTGACGCAGGGCACACCGACAAAGGGCGCCGTGGAGGCAAAAATCAGGTTGTCATCCGGCAGATAGCAACCCTCGTAGTTGTCCACATCGGGCTCGGTTATCAGGGGCAGTTCCCGGGCCTGCCCGTTGGACAGGTCCAATTCGTGGAGTTGCCATCGGCCGTTGGCGCCGGGCATGGAAAAGAGCAGCCGTCCCGCGTCCCAATGCAGCGCCAGATCGCCGACAAACACATCCCGTTCCGGCCGGTACAATACTTGCGGCGCCACATCTCCCGAAAGCGGCATCGCGCAAATCTCATTGTCAAAGCCCGACAGGGGCAGTGAGGAGTTGCTTTCCCAGTTCTGAGGCAGTCCCAATTGACCGACGCCGCGCCGTACAAAAAGCAGCCGGTCGAAGCGTAACAACGGGTTGGCGAGCAGGGCGGCACGCGCCCGGGCCGCTTGTTCCTGGCGGCGCGCCTCAGCATCGTCATCTCCGGCCACCGACGCATTGGAAAGCGCTTCCCGCGCCTGCCGCAACAGGGCGAGATGACCGGCATCAACGGAATAATCACTGCCATAGGTCTGCCGCAGGTCTTCCACGGCCCGGCCGACTGCGTCCAGATCCGGCGCCGGGACCTCTCCGGCTGTCGGGGCACACCCCGCAAGGAACGCCATGGCGCATAAGATACTTGGCAGGACGGGATGAGAAAGACCCGGCATCGTTGGTAACCTTACTCGGGATCGCCGAGTGCAATCGCATCCGCGCGCATGCGCGCGACCTCCGCCTCGTCCAGGTGCAGGAAACCGGCCGCGGCATTGTCCGCCGCCTGGGCGGCGGTGCGCATGCCGCAGAGCACGTGGGTAACGCCCGGTTGCGCCGCCGTCCACGCAATGACCAGCTGGGCCAGGGAGCAGGAGTATTTTTCGGTCAGGTCCGACCAGCCTTCCAGCATCTTCAGAACCTTCACCCGGTTTTCCATCTTGAACCAGGCATTCCAGTCCGCATTGCTGCGGAATTCCGTTTCCTTGAACACGCGGTCCATACCAATCTTGCCGGTGAGCAGGCCCTGTTCGAGTGACATATAGGTCAGGGTGGCCAACCCCTTCTGGCGGCAATAGGGCAGGATATGCGCTTCAGGCTCCCTGTAAAGCATGCTGTAGCGAAACTGGTCGCTGGCCACCGGGCCGCAGGCGCCGTTTTCCTCCAATTGTTCCAGGGAAACATTCGACACCCCGATGGCGCGGATTTTACCCGCATCCTTCAACTTCATCAGGCAGGCCATGGTGTCTTCTATGGGCGTGAGGTCCGGTTCTTTCGACGGCCAGTGGGTCTGGTACAAATCAATGTAATCCGTCTCCAGACGGCGCAGGCTGTTTTCGACCTCGATCTGAATCGTTTCCGGCCGCAGGCTGATATAGACATCCTTGCCGTCAAGATGCGCGTGAAAAGCGCCGCGGTTATCTTCCCACCAGATGCCGCATTTGGTCGCAATGACCACCTTGTCACGGCGCCCTTTCAAAGCCTTTGCGATGATTTCCTCCGCGTGGCCCCAGCCGTAGCCGGGTGCGGTGTCGATAAAGTTGACCCCGGCGGCCAGCGCCGCATCAATCGCACGCAGCGATTCCTTGTCCTCAACCCCATCCCAGGTCAGGCCGCCGCCGGTCACCCAGGTGCCCATGGCCACCACGGAAGCCTTAATCCCCGAATTCCCCAACATTTTATACTGCATGATTTACTCTCCTTCTGTGTGGATTGCGTTCGCAGCCGTGTATGGATAGTACGCAACCGGATACTATCATGTTCGGCGTGGAAAATGCACACGATGAAAAACAAACAAAAGAACAGTACCGTCTATTTTAATAATTCCCGCAACGACAACAGTTGTCCCCGTATAGCAGTTGTGGATGTGGACCGGGAAGCGGAAGGCTTATTCAAGCGTTGTCGTTTCCTGCGCCTTTACCGTGAGGGTGCCCATGGACACCTTCGCCGTAATCAGACCGGGTTGATCAAGGGTGCCTTTCAACCCCGCAGCGCGGGCGCCCATAATACGTTGATGCAGATTAAGGTCAAAGTCCTGAAATTCCGCTTTGCCGATATCCACCGCCAGATCGTATTCAAAACTTGCCTTTGGGGAAAGAGACAACTCCAATTTCCCCACGTGAATGTCGAAATGCTGTTCTCCAAAAATGCCCATGGGCGCGGCTGTCGTCACATTCCCCACAGATACGGCGGCAGTCACGTTCCCCGGCAGATTTCGTAAGTGCATATTGCCAAACTGGACCTCGGCATTTGTGGAAATATAGGTGGGCGTTTCCACGAACCGGTTGACATGCGGCACAATACGCACAAAGAGGCGTTCCAGGAAGCCGCGGGCGCCCAATTGTACGGCCAACTCCACCCGCCCGTCCTTCAGTGTCGGGGAGACCATCACCGAGTCCAGATAAGCATTGGGTGAGGCGAAACCGAACAAACTGTAAGCGTCCACATACTTTTCGGTCTTGATAAATACCACCCCGTCGCTGTCATTGAACGCGTTGCCGGTGACGGTGACATTGCCCACGGGATTGGAGATGGCCAGTTCCCGGGCGGCGCACAGTTCCATCTCTTCGATGAAGATGTCGCTTGTGCCCTTGACACATCCGGAAACCATGGCCGCGGAAAGGAGGAGCAGCAAAGCCGTCATCCGCCTGTATCCGCTTCTTTTAACCATAAATGCACTCCGCAATGGTGGTATTGTCAGCACCCCGTGGCCACGGCTGTATCTACTATACAGTTCTGCCCCGGTACAGTTACCACCCCTGTTGTGCCCCATGCGGGCGAAAAAGAGTACCTAATGTGCTAGTAATCAACAAAAATAAAAAGGTTATTATTCCACTTTATCCATCTCAGTATAGCATAAAGACATTAAAACTGCAACCGCTGTCGAAGGGCATTCAAGGCGCGGGGCCCGGCAGTTGGTCCTGGAAGGGGGCCGTTTTCAGGGTAAAAAAGGTTCATGATGCATTGGCGAGGACGTTGGGATTTTGGCTGTGGCTATGCTGATGACCGAAATACCGCGAGAATAGGGGCCGGAAAACCCGCTGTAACCGGGCTACCGCCGAGGACGTGGAATGTGGCACAATAAGCCCCGGACCGGCCGGATGCGTCGGGCTGGACGGGTTTGCCAAGGGCGGTGATGGCGGTCAATCTAATGTTACCAAGCCTTTAAAAGGGGATTTCAGGATATGAATCAGGGTGTTTCTTTGGAAGCGTTGGTTGTGTCGCGGTGTATCCGGGACAGGTGCACCGTGGCCACCGCGGAGTCTTGTACGGGCGGTCTTATATCCCATCGCATTACGAACGTTCCCGGAGCGTCGGCCATATTTTTGGGCGGTATCACCGCGTATGCCAACGCCATAAAAACAGGGTTGCTGGGGGTTCCCAAAGAAGCGCTGGCGGCGGCGGGTGCGGTTTCGGAAGCGGTGGCCGAGGCTATGGCGCTGGGTGCCCGGGAACGGTTCGGCGCGGATTTTTCCGTGGCGGTTACGGGCATCGCCGGGCCGGGCGGCGGGACGCCGGAAAAGCCTGTGGGCACGGTGTGCCTGGCGGCGGCAGGCCCGGCGGCGCTGCGTGTCCGGCGGGAGCGCTTTGCCGGGGACCGCGATGCCGTCAAAGCGCAAACTGCGGAAGCGGCCTTGGCATTGTTGCTTGAAGTAATGGAAGGGGCGGGACATGAGCACTGATTTTGTACACCTTCATCTGCACAGTCATTTCAGCCTGCTGGACGGCTTGACCAAGCCCGAGGAATTGGTCAAGCGCTGCGCGCAATATGATATGCCGGCATGCGCCGTAACGGACCACGGAACGGTATTCGGGTTGCTTGAGTTCTGCCAGGAGGCCAAGAAGAAAGGCATCAAACCCATTTTGGGGTGCGAAGTATACGTGGCGCCCACAAACCGGTTCGATAAATCGGCCAAAAGCGGCAAGGAAGCCAGCAACCACCTCCTGCTCCTGTGCGAGAACGAACAGGGCTACCACAATCTGTGCAAGCTGAGTACGCAGGCCCACCTGGAAGGCTGGCACTATAAACCGCGCGTCGATATCGCGCTGCTGGAAGAACACCATGAGGGACTGATCGCGGCGACGGCCTGTCTTAACGGACGCGTTCCCCGCATGTTGCTGGCGGGACAGCCGGAAGAAGCGGAAAAGACGCTGGACCAGTACATCGGCATTTTCGGGCCGGATAACGTATGTGTAGAGATGATGAATCACGGCATGCCTGAAGAAAACCAGGTGAACCCGCTGCTGTATGACCTGGCGCAGAAACGTAAAGTACCCGTCATCGCCACCAATGACAGCCACTACCTCGACCGGTCGGATTCGGAAGCCCACGATATTCTGCTCTGTCTGCAAACCAAGAAGACCTTGCAGGATACGGACCGGATGCGGCTGCCCAACGACGAGTTTTATTTTCGCAATGCTGCTGAGATGAAAGGGTGCTTTGCGCGGTGGCCCGAGGCCGTAACCAATACCGTGCTTATCGCGGAACGCTGCAACGCCACCGTGCCCACCGGCCTGAAACTCATTCCAAGCTACCCGGTGCCCGACGGGCAGGACAAGGAGGCCTATCTTCGGGAACGGGTGTATGAGGGGTTGCAGAAACGCTATGGGACGCCGCTGCCTTCCGCCGCCGTCGAACGGGTGGAATACGAGTTGGGCGTTATCATCAGCATGGGCTTTGTGGATTATTTCCTGGTCGTCTGGGATCTGGTCCACTATGCGCGCCAGTCGGGGATTCCCGTGGGTCCGGGCCGCGGTTCCGGCGCCGGGTGCCTCGTCGCGTATGCCCTGGGCATTACCAATCTCGATCCCCTGCGCTACAAGCTGCTTTTTGAACGGTTCCTGAATCCTGAGCGCGTGAGCATGCCCGATATCGACATCGATTTCTGCATGAACCGCCGCGAGGAACTGCTGGAGTATTCCCGCAAGAAATACGGCGCCGACTGCGTCAGCCAGATCGTGACCTTCGGCCGCATGATGGCGAAGAACGTGGTCCGCAGCGTTGCGCGCGTGATGGACATGCCCATTGCCGAAGCCAACCGGATTGCCGCGTTAATCCCCAACATCCTGAACGTGACGCTCGACAAAGCCTATAAGAGTGAAGCCGAGCTCCAACAGCTCATTGCACAGGACAAACAAATCGCCCACCTGTGGAAAATGGCGTTGCGGCTTGAAGGGACCATCTACAGTTACGGCAAGCACGCGGCGGGCGTGGTGCTCTGCGACCATCCGCTTACGGACCATATCGCCCTGTTCAAGCCCGCGGGCGCCGATACGGTAACCACCCAGGTTGAGATGAAGGGTGTGGAAAAAATCGGCCTGCTCAAAATGGACATCCTCGGCCTGCGCACCCTGACCATGTTGAATGAGGCGGTGCGACTGATTAATAAACACCAGGGGGTTGCCCTGGATATGGACAACCTGGACCTGGAAGACGAAAAAACCTATGCGCTGCTGCGCAGCGGCGATACGGCAGGCGTGTTTCAGTTGGAAAGTGCGGGCATGCGCGATGTGGCAAAACGCATCGGCCTCGAAAATATCGAGGAGATAAACGCCCTGGTCGCCCTGTATCGCCCGGGGCCGATGGAGTATATCGACACCTATATCGAGAATAAACGAAACCCGGAGGCTATCGTATACAACCCGCCCATGCTCAAACCCATCCTCAGGGAAACCTACGGTGTTTCCGTGTATCAGGAGCAGGTCATGCAGATTGTGCAGGTGTGCGGCGGGTTCAGCCTGGGCCGGGCCGATATCGTGCGCCGCGCCATGTCCAAGAAAAACGACGACTTGCTGAACGCCCAAAAACCGGATTTCCTGGCGGGATGCGCGGCAAACGGCATCGATGCCGCCCTGGGTGAGGATTTGTGGGCGCGCATTGAAATGTTTTCAGGGTACGGCTTTAATAAATCCCACAGCATGGCCTACGCCATTATCGCCTATCAGACCGCCTATCTCAAGGCGCATTATCCCGTGGAATTCATGTGCGCCCTGCTCATCAGCGAATCGGGCGATCTTAAAAAGACGGCCTTATACGTGGAAGAGTGCAACCGGCTCGGGATTAACGTACTCGCGCCGGACATCAACCACAGCGAGGTTCTTTTCACCGTGGAAGACCAGGCCATCCGCTTTGGACTGAGCGCCATAAAAAATCTGGGGGAAGTGCCCTGCAACGCCATTGTGGCCGACCGGGAAAAGAACGGCCCCTACCAGGACATTTTCGATTTCTGCACCCGCATCAGCGGCCAGAATGTTAATGCCCGGGTCATCGAAAGCCTGAACAAGGCGGGTGCCTTCGGCAGTACCGGGTGGAACCGTCGCCAGGTCTGCGAGGTCATCGTGCAGGCCATTCAACTGGGCCTGTCCCTTCAAAAGGAGCGGGAAGCGGGACAGACTTCTCTTTTTGAAATGGAAGGCGCCGATGATGTCTTCGACACTTCCCAGGTCAGACCCGACTTGCCCGAATGGCCCGAGGAGGAGTTGCTGGCCTATGAAAAAGAGATGCTCGGTCTTTATGTCACGGGCCATCCCCTGCGGCGGCATGCCGTGCTTATACGCCGGATGAGCACCCTGGACCTGGGCAGTTTCGAGGAACGGACCGACGGGGAGATTGTGAATGTTTGCGGTCTCATCACGGAGCACAAAAAAATTTACAGCAGAAAGAACGAGCCCATGGCGTTTCTGACACTGGAAACGCTCCAGGGGCCCTGCGAAGCGACCGTCTTTCCCAAACTGTACGCGGAAACGAAAGACCTCCTCGTGGCGGACGGCATCATTGCCTGCAAGGCCACCGTGAACATACGGGAAGACAAGCATACGCTTATCGCGGAAGGCATCTTCCCCATAAACGAGGCGGAGAAAGCGCTGGGTACCGCCGTACACGTCCGGCTGAAACCGGAACAACAAAACCCGGAGACCGCGCACGCCCTTGCCGTGCTGCTGGGAGGCGCCCGGGGCGATTGCGATGTTTATGTTCATTGCCTTAATGCTTCTTATGGCGAAATAATCCTGCATGCCACAAGTGCCTGCATGGTACGTCCCTCACCTGAACTTCAAGACCAGGTCGAAGCGCTGCTTGGAGAGGGTGCTTATTTTATTTCCGCCGGCGCCGGCCTTCCCAGCCACAGACAACCCGCCCTTCGCGAGGATTCCCGGAAACGTTTTCCGCGACGCCAGGGAAACCAGGACGCGAAACGGGAGGTCTATTAATGGCCTGTTTCCTCAATGACAGGACTAGACACAAGAAGATGTTTGTTTTTTGCGGTTCCCATTGCGTGCGCACGGGAATCCAACTTCCCGGACTTGTTTCATGACGTTACGGCTGCCACCAGTGCCCGGCTATTGCCGGAACCATCCCCTCCTGCCCGGGAGGCGCTTTTCCTGCGCGCTGCTTGCGGCAGCGCTGACGTTCCTCCTGGTGGTTTCCGGGTGTTCCACCACGGCAAGCCGGGAGCGCGCCGATGCCGAGGCCTATGGCATTCTTGAAGAGAAGAGCCCTGATGTGCCCGGTGCGGAGCCGGAGTTTTCCCTGAACGCGGTGGATAGTCCCCTGGCACTCGAGAGCCTGCCCCGGACCGAGGAACCCGATACCGGCCTCGGTGAGGCCATTACGGAGCCGGCGGGCAGTTCCGTCCTCTCTCTGGAGAATGCCATTATGCTGGCGGTACAGCGCAATCGCGGGTATCAAAATGCCAAGGAAAGCCTGTACCTGGAAGCGCTCGCCCTGACCCTTGACCGGCACCAATATACGCCCATCTTTTCCGGGAGTGCCGCGACCGCTCTTCAAAGGTCCGCCAAGGACCAAACCGTTCCTTCCCTTTTCCCGGAGACCATGGCCGGGGTTGGCGCCATCGTCGGAGAACTGGAGCAACTGACGGGTTCACAATCGGAACTGCTCCGGGCCTATGCCGGGCTCCTGGAATCGGCCGGCGAAGCGGCCGGCCTGGACGAGCCCGCCACCCAACTGGTCGAGGAGCGGCGGGTCACCGGGAATACCTCGCTGAATGTCAGCCGCCTGATGCGCGGCGGCGGGCGCATCGCCGCATCCCTGACCACCAACTTCCTCCGTTTCCTCACCGGTGATCCCCGGGAAGCATCGGCATCCGCCCTGGAACTGACCTTCGCCCAGCCCCTGTTGCGGGGCGCCGGGCGCGATATCGCCGCCGAACGGCTGACCCAGGCAGAACGGGACGTGTTGTACGCATTGCGCGAGTTTACCCATTACCGAAAGACCTTCACGGTAAATGTGTGTGCGGCCTATTACAGCGTACTGCGTCAGCGCGATATCGTGCGCAACAACTGGACCAGCCTGCGGAACTTCATGATGAATGTGGAACGGGAACGCGCCTTCGCCCAGGAAGGGTTGCGCACCCAGGCGGAACTCGGGCGCATGGAACAGTTCCGGTTGAACAACGAAAATGAATATGTCAACGCCGCGCGCCGCTACCAGGAAGAACTGGACGAATTCAAAATCCTCCTCGGCCTGTCCACCGATACGCCCATCGTTCTGGATAACCGCGAGATGGAGCGCCTGCGCACCCGGGGGCTGAACCATCCCTCGGTGGCGCTCGAAGATGCCACCCAGGTGGCGTTGGTGTCGCGCCTCGACTTATACAACGAGAAAGACCGCGTGGACGACGCCCGGCGGCGCGTGCGGGTCGCCGCCAACGCGCTTAAGCCGGGATTGGACATCGTTGCCGACGCCCTGGTAGGCAGCACGGAAGAAAACAATCCCGCCGACCTGGACTTCAACCGTATGGACTGGAACATCGGCCTGGACCTTGACCCCGCCCTGGACAAGAAGCAGGAACGCAATGCCTACCGTGCTGCCCTGATCGACCTGGAGCGCACTCTGCGCAACAGCACCCTCGCGGAAGACAATATCAAGCTCGAAGTGCGCGGCGCCTGGCGCAACCTGGAACAGGCCCAAAACAACTACCGGGTCGCCCTCGAAAGCGTCAAACTGAGCGAGCGCCGCGTGGAAGAACAGCAACTCCTCTCCGAACTCGGCCTCGCCACCGCCCAGGACCAGGTGGACGCCCAGGAGGATTTGATTCAATCCCAGAACAGTCTTACCTCAGCCCTGATAGCGCACACCCTCGCCCGCCTCAATTTCTGGCGCGACATGGGCATTCTCTACATCGGCAAAGACGGCCTCTGGAAAGAACTGCCCCTGGATACCGCCAAGGAAGAATAAGCCCCCTTGTGCAATTTTTTCCACAATTCCCCTCTCATAGGTATTCATCTCATTCCCAGGGGTACTCTGTTTATTACGGATAGCTGGTCTTTTTTTCGCGTAGCATCCGTGTAACTCACAGAGCACTGGAACAGCTGTGGGGATGAAGAAAGTCTCAATAACAAACCTGAAGAATACCAATACAGTCAGTTGTTATCTCGCCCCGACTCGTGTCATGCCGGTTTTTCGCGCATAGGAATGTCAGGAGGCGCAATCATGAAACTACAAAACTCTTATAACAAATGGACCAATGAATGGGGGCTTGACAAGAATTCAATACTAAAACCCTATTGTCACGAAAAAACCTGAATAGTCTGTAACGCCTAAGTTATTCTTTCGCAGAAAAAACGGGTCAAAATTTGACAAGCACCATAATCTGGAACGATGCTTGTGTATTATATCTAAACCTTTGAACATTCATATCGAGACAGAAGGTTATTTCAACGCCAGGAAGAACCAGGGATATTTTTCAGGTATATTGGCAAAACTTGCTCTAACTTGTACATAGGTTCATAAGAGACCGGGATATATTTTTTCTCAGAATACAAGGTCAATTTGAATGTATGACTTGAAATGATGTAAATTTACGCCTCAGTGATAAATTATTTTAAAAACAGATGTTAGGAGGTTTTATGACTAAAAAGTTTTTGTTCCTGTTTATTTATGGTATCACGTTATCTTTTAGTCCTGCATACTCTCAAGACCTTTCTCCCGCTATTAATGATGAAGGGGAAGTGCTAAAACAAGTTGAGGCCAAGAAAGCATTACTGGCAAAAGAGGTGGAGCAACTAGAAGACACTGTTGAAGTTGAAACACAGCATGTTATCGTATCTTTAGATAAGCTTTTCCAAAACGAAGTATCTGGAATTATTGCAGAACATCACAAGCAAGTTGAAACTGCCATTGAAAATGTCAAGCTTCCTGAATCCATGGGACAGGTAGGAATAACTATTTCTCAATTCAAAGCGGCGCTTGGCAAAGATGAAGAGATTAAAAAAATATGTGATGAATTTGTCAAAAGCGCACAACGGACAATAGAACCGTTAGTTGAACAACTAACACAAGACATACAAAGTGCAATCGAACCTGTACTAAAGGAGAAAACAAACGAGGCTCAAGAAAATATCCGAAAGCCTTTTCAAGCGAGTATTGCTAAATACTTTCCTGTATATGGGGGTGTTAATCTGCCACCCGCTCCATTGCCCACGCGCTTAATGCCTGCGGGGTTAAGTTCTTCGGAAACATTTGTTCCTGTATTAGGAATCGCAGGTATAGTTCTGATTATTCTTAGAAACGTTATCAAAAAACTGATTACCAAGATGACGGCAAAAATGGCCGGCAAAGTATTATCTAAACTTATCCCTTATGTAGGATGGATTCTCCTTGCATGGGAGGTAGTCAGTGTAACTCAAGCCAAGGCGAATCTTGAATCTGATATGCGAGCCCAGTTTATTGAGGTTTACCGCCAAGAAGTAACAGCGGATACCTTTTGGAAATCACCACAAGATGAGGATGGGATGTCTTTTCAGGATGACATGACCGCCTCAGTTAGAGAATTGCTGACAAAATGGGCCAATGTATGCCGGGAAGAAGTCGGTCGGGTAATGGATGCCGCACAAGTCATGAGCGTCTCCCCCAATGCGAAAGACTATATGATAAAGCAAAAGGAGAATAATCGCAATTCTCTTGAGGTAACTGAGGACCTGATTCTTGTCGGGAAAACTTTTGAACCTTCAATGATAGCTCTAGCGCCTGTCGAAAAACTTCTTGACATCATAGTACGTGTGCCGGATAAAACAGAACTCCGCAATTTGGTATACACCTTGGGAGACTCAACATTTCTCAGTGAATACGAAAAGTCAGGAACGGAATTTCTGATTGCGGCGCATGAGATTGGGACGGATGAGATAAGTCGGATGATTAAAGGGAACACATCGGTCAGTTGGAGGGAAGCTGTCGAGGCATATAAAACACTTGAACCTGAATCCAGTGCTATTGCCAAACGCGGCTTGCTCATTTTGTTGGAAACTGATGTAGAATATCACGGTGTTGTAAATAGTACGCTGGAAATAATCGGATATAGTGAAGTTCTATTTAGAAAAATTGCCGCATTACTGCATCCGAAACACGACCGGATACTGCGTTTAATAAGTGATGACGCTATACGCGAAACACTTATAGATTCCTTTGAAGCAAACCCTGACCTGACCGCTGCATGTTTAAAGGCCTGGCCAGATGTAATCTGGAAACGCTACAGTGACCCAAATCGCCTTGCTGCACTGTTGACTGTTGCAGCGTATCGAAGAGAAGAGCGTAATGAATCATTTGAGTCGTTTGCACAATCACTGCTGGCTCAGGACGACGCGAACAATATACATTTGGAATTCGGTCTGGATGGTGTTCGCATTTGGGATGCTTATGTGACAAAAGAGTCCGGAGATGTCGACCGACAATTTGCACGCAATGCGTTGGAGCTTTACAGAAAGGGATTCCCCGCAAAGGATCTTTTCACGCATGAAGGGGTAGAGTCAGCACAACTTGCAAGCTGGCTGCCTTTTGCACAACTAAGAATATACAACGTCATTAAAAAGTTGGGACGAACAGTATCGTTATTGTTTGGGATATTCCTTCTGATTCTATTTCTTTTCGTGATATTGCTAATCCTTAAAAAAACACTTCCCATTGTGAGAATGCTGAAAGGCCGGCAGGAAAGGTCGGCAAAAATAATGCAGCCGCAGTCCCCCTATGAGATAAAACCCTTCTTACCAACACAAAATATTCTTGAAGACAAGAATCAAAATAAAATGGATAAAGAAAATGAAGACTGTTGAATCAATACCTGTTCTTACAATTGACTCAGTTGAAGGTTGCCCGTGCATTCCTATTGGACCAGTTTTTGCCTGTTGTTGCATAAGCAAGTCTATTGTTGGAGATTTGTTTGCGAATGCTAAGAACTGGTCGGTGGGAGGTGAACTGCCGGGATATACAAAAATGATCGAAAAAGCCACGCAAACAGTGTATGAAAGCATCAGAAATAATGCTCTTCAAATGAATGCTGACGCCGTTGTAGGGTTTCGATTGGCAACATCAGATGTCGCAGTGGGTGCCGCAGAGATAATTGGATATGGAACTGCTGTCAGGCTATCGGTCCCGTGCACAGGACAATAGCCGGGCGGTATGGGGCGGCAAGTCCCTGAGTTCGACCAGACCTTCCCTGCTTGGCAATGCTTCCCCGGACCAGAAATCGGTGATGCTGCGGGCTGTGCCGACGGGTACAGAAACGCTCTGCGGCTCGTCCGTCCAGTTGAAGATGCAGATTACTTCACGGTCCGGCAACATTATCCGTCCGATTTGAAACGAATGGTCCTCGAACCGGGCGGCAACGCCCGTGGGCGGGACCAGCCTGCGGAGCACCTGCAGCCGCTCCTGAGAAATGCGGGGCAGGTCGTCACCGGACAGCACCATGCCGCCCGAGGCGTAAATCGCCGCGGCATGAAACATGAATTCATGGTCGGCGAGTCCGCCGGTCAACAGGACGCAGTCAGGGTCGTTCCACCAAAGCCGGCCATTTTGCCAATTGCGGTGGAACGTCTCCCGCGTGATGTGTTCCATGGTCTCCCTGCGCCGTTCGGTGTCTCCGGAAGAGCGGGACCCGTGTATCAGCCCCAGCGAGGGCCACATCGGATGGTTGCATCCCAGGAGGAATCCGTCACCGGCGCCGCGCAACACGGCCGCCATGCCCCGGCGGTACGCTTCCACGCGCGTTGCTTCGGGGTCGTGAAACCGGCCGCCGTGCATGGCGCCCCAGAAATTGGCGTCCAGTTTGAAGTAACTGCATCCCCATTCCTGGCGCATGGTTCGGAACACGGATTCCAGGTACTGTTGCGCTTCGGGCACGGTGCCGTCAAGGGCATACCAGGGGCCATTGCGCCACCCGCCGAAGGTAACCGCATCGGAGGGCAGGGGGCGGCCCCCGGCGTCCATGATGAACCAGTCCGGGTGTTCCCGGAAGACTTTGGATGCCTCCTCCGCGATGAACGGGGCGACCCAGATGGCCGGTTCCCGTCCCGTTTCCCGTATCTGCCGGATGACCTCGCGGATGCCGCCGCCAAAGGCCTTGCCCGTGTCCAGCCAGTCGCCCATGGCCGCCTGATAACCGTCGTCTATCTGCACATAGTTCAGTTCGGGAAGGGTTTCGGCAATATAGTTGAGGTTGCGTTCCACTTTGCGGGTGGTGACGTTCGGCCCGAAGCAATACCAGGAGCACCATCCCGCCGGAACCGG
>MTKZ01003241.1_pt1 | contig 19506 bp, 21 predicted proteins | sample 1042781 | NCBI WGS metagenome assembly MTKZ01 (sample SAMN06212207, study PRJNA360539) | anaerobic digester metagenome | biome: Wastewater treatment plant; material: sludge; isolation source: anaerobic digester fed with sludge from wastewater treatment plant | place: Denmark: WWTP Viborg ... | reverse complement strand
AATTGTGCAGGGCGTGGATGAAATTGTGCCGGTGGATGTTTATATTGCAGGCTGCCCGCCCCGCCCAGAAACACTGATTGACGGCATCATCAAACTGCACGAGAAGATCAAGGCTGAGCCGCTGAGCAAATGGCAATAATCAATTACTAATTACGAATTACTAATTACGAATTTTTGCATTCGCCAACTCGTAATTCGTAATTCGTAATTAGTAATTAGTAATTAGTAATTCACATGAGTGATTTGATAAACATTCCAGACGGGCTGGTGAGCAAAACGGATGTGTTCCGCGGAGAGGTCACGCTGAATGTGACGCGCGAGAACGTGATTGCGCTGCTCACCCATCTGCGCGATGAGCAGAAATTTGACATGCTCACCGATGAGACCTGCGTGGATTACCACCCGCGCGAGCCGCGCTTTGGCATTTTGTATCAGCTTTACTCGGTGTCTCGCAATACGCGGGTGCGGGTAAAGATGATGCTGAGCGAGCATGACGCCGTTGCGCCCAGCGCCACCGGTTTGTGGAAAAACGCCAACTGGATGGAACGCGAAGTGTATGACCTGTTTGGCATTCATTACGAAGGCCACCCGGATATGCGCCGCATTTTGCTGCCCAACGATTACGTGGGCCACCCGCTGCGCAAAGAAATCCCGGTGGCTGTTGAGGAGAATCAATTTTCATTCAACCGCGAGCGCGTGGACGCGGGAAAGATTTACGTGACGGAGTAGTTAGTGGCTGGTGGCGAGTTACTAGTGGCTGGTAAAACGACCAGCGACTAAACCACTAGCAACCAACGACTAACAACTGGCAACCAAAAACATGCAACCAGAACCAGCTTTGATTATTGAAGAGTCGCCAAACAATTTGGTGACCGCCAAAGACGCGCAACTGGATATTACGCTTGACCAGTTGAAGAAACTGGTTAGCCCACGCGCGTTGACCGGCGAGAACATGTTGTTGAACATGGGGCCGCAACATCCCAGCACCCACGGCGTGTTGCGCCTTTTGCTGGAGCTGGATGGCGAAACCGTCATCAACTGCATCCCAGATATTGGGTTTTTGCACACCGGCATTGAAAAAACGCTGGAGAGCAAAACCTATACCCAGGGCATCCCGCTGCTGGACCGCACCGATTACCTCGCGCCGCTGATCAACAACCTGGCGTTTTGCGGGGCGATTGAAAAGCTGATGGAGGTCGAAGTCCCCATCCGCGCCCAATACATCCGCGTGATTCTGGCCGAACTCACCCGCATGAACAGCCATTTGGTGTGGCTGGCCACCCACGCGCTGGATATTGGCGCGATGAGCATGTTTTTGTATTGCATGCGCGAGCGTGAAATGCTGCTGGATGTGTTTGAGTGCGTGAGCGGCGCGCGCATGATGAGCAGTTACTTCCGGCCGGGCGGGTTGTGGCGCGATGTCCCATCTACCTTTGAGCCGCTGGTGCGCAAAGTGCTGGAGGTTTTCCCGGGGCGCATTGCGGAATACGAGAAACTGCTGAAGGAAAACCCGCTCTGGAAAGAGCGCACGGTGGGCATTGGCGTCATTAGCGCCGCAGATGCCATCAACTACGGGATGACCGGCCCGTGCCTGCGCGGNNCGCTCGGGATGACCGGCCCGTGCCTGCGCGGCAGCGGCGTAAATTACGACGTGCGCAAGGCCATGCCGTATTCCTCGTATGACCACTTTGAGTTTGATGTGCCGCTGGGAACAAATGGCGATGTGTATGACCGCTACCGCTGCCGCGTGGAAGAGTTTAACCAGAGCCTGCGCATCATCAAACAGGCGCTGGACAAATTGCCCGCCGGGCCGTTTGTGACCGATGACCGCAAGGTCGCGCCGCCGCCCAAACACGAGATTGGCTATTCGATGGAGTCGCTGATCCATCACTTTAAGTTGTGGACAGAGGGCTTTCGCGCGCCGGAGGGCGAGGTGTATTTTGCGGTGGAAAGCGGCAAGGGCGAATATGGCATCTTGCTTTCAAGTGATGGGTCTTCGCGCCCGCGCCGCGTGCACATCCGCTCGGCCTCGTTTAGCAGTTTGCAAACGCTGCCGCAGCTCAGCAAAGGCTGTTTGATCGCGGATATTGTGGCGGTGGCTGGCTCGATTGATATTGTGCTGGGAGAAGTAGACAGATAAACATGTTGAAAGAAAAATACGCCGCCGAAATTGCGGCCATCTTTGCCAAATACCCGCCGGAGCGCAAGAAAAGCGCGACCATGCCATTGCTGTATCTGGCGCAGAAGGAATATGGTTATTGCAGCGATGAGGCCATCCGCGAGGTGGCCGATTTGGTTGNNCAGGCGTGGTGGGTTTTTACACCATGTACTACGAGAAGCCGGTGGGCAAGGTTGTAATTGATGTGTGCGACGACCTGCCCTGCGCGCTCAAAGGCGCGGATGGCTTTCTCTCGATGTGCGAGAGGCGGCTGGGCATCAAGGCGGGAGAGACCACGCCAGATGGCAAGGTCACCCTCAACGCGGTGATGTGCCTTGCCGCGTGCGACCATGCCCCGCTGGCGCAGGTGAACGGCGAATACGCCTACGATTTGGATGAGGCGAAGTTTGACAAGCTGGTCAAAGAAGCCACCAGCAACTAGCAACTAGCAACTAAACATGACAACAACGATGGACAAACACGTTTTGCTGAGAGATGAGGATATTCCCAATATCCATCAGCTTGACGTGTACACACAGAACGATGGCTACGCGGCGTGGAAGAAGGCGCTGACCAGCATGAAGGGCGAGGAAGTGCTGAACGTGGTCAAAGACAGCGGCTTGCGCGGGCGCGGCGGCGCGGGCTTCCCCACCGGCCTCAAGTGGAGCTTCATCCCCAAAGACATTTTTCCAAAATATGTCACGGTCAACTGCGATGAATCCGAGCCGGGCACGTTCAAAGACCATCAGTTGATTCGCAGCAACCCGCATCAAGTCATTGAGGGCACGGCGTTGTGTTGCTACGCCATTGGCAGCAATCTGGCATATATCTATTGCCGCGGAGAGTTTAGTGAGCCGGGCAAAGCCTTGCAGAAGGCGCTGGATGAAGCGTACGCGGCGGGCCTCCTCGGCAAAAACATTTTGGGCACGGGCTACAACCTGGATATTCAATTGCATTTTGGCGCGGGCGCATATATTTGCGGCGAGGAAAGCGCGCTGCTGGAATCGCTGGAGGGCAATCGCGGGCAGCCGCGCCTAAAGCCGCCTTTCCCGGCGGTGGTTGGGTTGTATGGCAAGCCCACCGTCATCAACAACGTGGAAACGCTGGCGAATGTACCGCCCATCATTTTGAACGGCCCGGCGTGGTACAAGCAGTGGGGCACAGAAAAAAGCCCCGGCGTAAAGCTGTTTAGCGTGAGCGGCCACGTGAAGAAGCCCGACAACTACGAGCTTCCGCTGGGCAAATACACCATTCAAGATTTGCTGGACATGGCTGGTGGTTCCAGCACGGGCAGGCCAATCAAGGCCGTGCTCCCCGCCGGTTCGTCATCGCCCATCATCCCAGCGGCCAACTTTGGCACAAAGATGGATTACGAGGCGATGGCCGGAATTGGCAGCGTGCTTGGCTCGTGCTCATTTATTTTTATGGATGAGAGCGTGAACATGGTGTGGGCCGCCCGCAAGATGATCCGCTTCTTCAAGCACGAGAGCTGCGGCAAATGCACGCCCTGCCGCGAGGGCACATATTGGGCGCTGAGCATTTACGACAAGCTGCTCAGCGGCGTGGGCACAATGGAAGACGTGAATCTGCTGGCCGATGTGAACAAACAAATCATCGGCAAGTGCTTCTGCCCGCTGGGAGAGTTCGCCACCAGCAGCATGACCTTTACGCTCAAGCACTTCAAGAAAGACTATGAGGATTTCATCGCGCAAAAGATGGGCGGCTCGGAAGAGTTTATGACCGAGCTAAACCGCGACCATCATGCGCACGCGTTGGCGCACTAATTGTTGGACACACGGGTGAGTTTCATCCGTTGACAATTAAATAAACTGGGTTGAGGGTGTCTGCTGTTTTTAATCGCCGGGGTGTTAAAAATAACAGACAAAGAGGAGGCCGCAATGAAGCGCGTCATTGCATTGGTTTTCTTGTGCGTGTGGTTGATGGGTGTCTCGGCGGGTGATGTATTCGCTGCGGAGAGCGTGTTGCCCATCGGCAAAATAACAACTGAATACAAAGACAAATACGTGACGGTTCAGGGAACGGTGAGCGCGGTGTCTCGTTTTAGCGCGGGAATGCGTTACACGCTGGGCGATGACACGGGCAAGGTGACGCTGGTGGTGTTTGACAAAACGCTGGCGAGCATTAAATCACCAGAAGCGCTGGATGTTGGCGCAGAGTTGCGCGTGAACGCGCGGGTGGATGTGTATCAGGGCAAGGTGGAGCTGGCGCTTAACAAAGCCAAAGACCTGACCGTGCTCAAGCCCGCGCCAGTGGCAACTAATGCGCTTGCCCGCATTGGCGAGCTGACGCCCGCGGACAAAGGCAAACTTGTGACGCTGGAGGGGGTTGTGGTCAACACGGCCAGTTTCTCCGCCGGGTTCAAGTTCACCCTGAACGATGGCAGCGGGCAAATGGTGATGACGCTATTTGAGAGCGCGTATGACAAGCTGGCAAAGCGCGAGGCGTTGAATTTGGGCGCAAAAGTGCGCGTAAAAGGGCGGCTGGATGCATATAACAACCAGTTGGAGATTGCGCCCAACGCGGCAGATGTGAGTGTGAGCGCCGGAACGCCGCCCGCGATTCAGAATTACGCGCTGGGCGCGATAAGCGGCAACGATCACAACGCGCTGGCGCAGGTGAGCGGCGAGATCGCAGGTGTGGAAAAATTTGCGGATGGCGTGAATTTGATTGTTAAAGATGCCACCGGCGTGCAAAAGATCGTGTTGTATACAAATATTGCAAAAAGAATACCGGCGGGCGTGAAGCTGACCGCCGGGAGCAAAATAAGCGTAATTGGGCGCATCAAGGCGTCTAGAGCTAGTGGCATACGCATAGAAGTGGCGTTGCCATACGATGTGAAGAATGTGAAGTAGATTTGTAAGAGGTAACGAGTAAAAAAGCGAGACGGAGGACGGAAGACGGCAACTGAGTTTGTCAAAAATCCGTCTTCTGCCCTCCGTCTCCCGTCAAATTACACATTGCAACTTACTCAAAAATTCAATGGCTGATCTTGTAAATGTAATCATTGACGGCATAGCAACCGCTGTGCCAAAAGGGACGAATATCGTTGACGCGGCCAAGATGATTGGCAACGAGATTCCCGTGTTCTGCTATCACCCCAAGTTGAAGCAGGTGGGCATGTGCCGCATGTGCCTGGTGGAAATTGGCACGCCAAAAATGGACCCGGCCACCAAGCAAATCGTGAAAGATGAGCAGGGCAATGTGGTGATCGCCTGGCAGCCCAAGTTAAGCACCGGGTGCACCACGCCTGTGAGCGAGGGCATGTCCATCCGCACAAAGACCCAGGTGGTGAAAGACGCGGAAGAGGACGTGCTGGAATTTTTGCTCACCAGCCACCCGCTGGATTGCCCCGTGTGCGACAAAGGCGGCGAATGCTCACTGCAAGACCTGACCCTGCAACACGGCCCCGGCACCAGCCGGTTTGAGTATGAGAACAAACATCACGGCGCCAAGCACGTGCCGCTGGGCGATTTGATTTGGCTGGATCGCGAGCGCTGCATTCAGTGTTCGCGCTGCATCCGCTTTCAAGATGACATTGCCGATGACCACGTGCTGCAATTTAGCGAGCGCGGGCGCAACATGGAAATTGTGACCATGAGCCAGCCCGGCTTTGATTCATATTTCAGCGGCAACACCACCGATATTTGTCCGGTGGGCGCGCTCACCACCGCCGACTTTCGGTTTAAGGCGCGGGCATGGGAAATGCAAGCCACGCCCAGCGTGTGCGAACATTGCCCGGTTGGGTGCAATATCACCCTCAACACACGGCTGGAGACCAAGACCGGCGGCCACGAGATCAAGCGCGTGATGCCGCGCCAGAACGAGCAGGTGAACGAGATTTGGCTGTGCGACAAAGGCCGCTTCACCCATCACTTCACACGGGCGCAAGACCGCATTCAAACCCCGCTCATTCGCAAAGATGGCAAGCTGGTGGAGGCGACTTGGGAGCAAGCCCTGCAACTGGTGGCCGACAACGTTCGCGCCGCCGGAACCAGCGTGGCCGGTGTGCTGGGTGATCGCATCGCCAACGAGGACGCCTGGCTGTTTGCCAAACTCATGCGCGATGTAATTCACGCCAACAACGGCAAAGCGCCGGTGCAGTTGGGGATGTCGCCTGCGGTCGCCGCCGCGTATGCCGGTGTTGCCCGCGCGTATGGCGTTGGCAAAGACTTTGACATGACAAAACTGGGCAAGGGCGATGTCGTTGTGATTGTGAATGGCGACGTGGAAGAACAAGCCCCGGTGTGGATGTTGCGCCTGCGTCAGGCCATTATTGAACGCGGCGCAAAGCTAATTGTGGCGCACAGCCACGGCACAAAAATGCACCGCTACGCCGCGCAGATTTTGCACTACGCGCCGGGCATGGCCGCAAACTGGGCGCGCCAGCAAGCCGCCGCGCTGGCCGAGCAAACCAAAGATGCCCGCAACCTGCTGGTGGTTTTTGGCGATGAGAAATTGAACGGCCAACATGCCGGCGCTTTGGCGCTGGCTCTGGCCGAGCTGGTTAAACCGCACGCCGGCAAAGCCAACAGCGGGTTGCTGCCGCTGTATGCGCACGCGAACACGCAGGGCGTTTTTGACATGTTGGACGATGGTTCGCTGGCCTCATCGTCCATCGTCCATCGTCCATCGTCTGCAATGGCCGCCAAAGTGGGCTGTTTTGTGGGCGTTGGGGCGATGGAAGACGCGCCGCGCACAGCCTTTAGCGTGGTGCAAGAGCTGTTTATGACCGATCTGGCCGCCAAAGCCGATGTGGTTTTGCCCGCGCTTAGTTTTGCCGAGCGCGAGGGCAGCTTCACCAGCGCAGACCGCCGCGTGCAACGCTTTTACCGCGCCCTGCCCGCCTTCCATCAGGCCAAGCCAGATTGGTGGATTGCGCAAGAGGTGGCCAAACGATTGGGCGCAAGCTGGAGTTTTGCCAGCGCCGCGCATATTTTTGCGGATGTGGCGGCGAATGTGCCGCAATATGCCGGTCTCTCGTACGAGGCCATCAGCCAAACAACCGCGCAATGGCCGCCGGTTGGCCGCGATGATATGTATTACGGCGGCACGACGTATGAAAGCGATGGCGGGTTGGGCGTTCGCTACGCCAGCGACTCGGAACGCGGGGCGATCCCGCCGTTCGAGACGCCATCAACCTTGAGCGAACCAACCGTGGGCGACCTGACCCGCCCAGAGCCAAAGCTTTACCGCGATGGCGAGTTGATTCGCCGCAGCTCGGTTGTGCAGAAACACATTGAACATTGAGTTTGAGAACTAAAAAGAGACGGAGGACTGATGACGGAAGACGGTAATTGAGCGTATTGAAATACCATCTTCGGTCTCCAGTCTTCCGTCAAACAAAAAACATGACGCCCTTATTACAGGCCATCATCACCTCGGTTTTTATTCTGGCGGTTGCGCTGGGAGGCTTTGCCTACACCACCGTGCTGGAGCGCAAATTTATGCTGCGGCTGCAAGCCCGCATTGGCCCCAACCGCGCTGGCCCGTTTGGCCTGCTTCAACCTGTGGCCGATGGCATCAAGCTTATTTTTAAGGAGAGCATCTTCCCGGCGCAGGCCGACAAGTGGATGTATTTCCTCGCGCCCATGCTGGCGGTCATCCCCGCGCTGGTCATTTTTGCGGTCATCCCCATGTGCAAGTGGGAAATTTGCAACCTCGCCAGCGATGTGAACATCGGCGTGTTGTATATCGCGGCCATTTTGGGCACGGCGGTGTATGGCATGGTTTTGGCGGGATGGAGCAGCAACAACAAATACGCCTCGCTGGGCGGCCTGCGCGCCAGCGCCCAAGTCATCTCGTATGAGTTGGCGATGGGTCTCTCAATGGTGGCGGTGGTGCTGATGGCGGGCACAACCAGCATGAAGGGCATCGTAGATTTTCAGCAGCCGGGCAACATTTTGGGCTGGCTGATCTTCCGCCAGCCAGTGGCGGCGGTTGTTTTTGCCATCACCTGTCTGGCAGAGCTGGCCCGCGCCCCGTTTGACCTGGTTGAGGCCGAGCAAGAGCTGACCGCAGGGCATATGACCGAATACGGCGGCATGAAGTTCGCTTTGTTTTACATGAGCGAATATGTGAAGATGATTGGGCTGAGCATGTTGTTCGCCACGTTCTTTTTGGGCGGCTGGAGCGGCCCGTTTGTGAATGATCCGAACCTGGGCGGGCTGCTCTCGTTTGTGTATATGGCGGTCAAAGTTATCATTGGCTTGATGATGATGATCTGGATTCGCGCCACCCTGCCGCGTTTCCGCTACGATAAACTGATGGCGTTTGGCTGGAAAGTTTTGCTCCCGCTGGCCTTGGCAAATATTGTGATCACGGCGATTTTGATCGCGGCGGGCGTTCCGGGATACAAATAAAGAGTGAAGGGTGAAGGGTGAGATGAAGCTTAGTCAGGATTCATCAACCTGTAACCAATAACCAACAAATAAATGGATATACGAGAACTCATCAACGGCGCTGCCAAAATACCCGCCGGGTTTGCCACGGTGCTAAAGACGCTGTTTGTAAAACCGGTGACGATTGAGTACCCCAAGCAAAAGCGCGAGTTCACCTCGCGGTTTCGCGGGCGGCACGAGCTAAAGCGCCACGACAACGGGCTGGAGAAGTGCATTGGCTGCGCCTTGTGCGCGGCGGCCTGCCCAGCCGATGCGATTTACGTGGAAGCCTCGGAGAACAGCAACGAAAAGCGATTCTCGCCCGGCGAGCGATATGCCAAGACCTACGAGATCAACATGCTGCGCTGCATTTTTTGCGGGTATTGCGAAGACGCCTGCCCGACGAACGCCATCGTGCTGGAGCAAATTGAGTTTCCCAGCGGCTATACCCGCGAGAGCATGATTTTCAAGAAAGACATGCTGCTGGTCAAACCGCCTGAGGGCGTTCCGGCCACACCGCAAGTGACGCCGCCCGGCACATTTGACCGCTCAATTGTTCCGTATCCGCCCATTGACCAGAACGTATAAAACATGACACCCGAATTTTTAGTTTTCCTTGTTCTTGCGTTTATCGCCGTTGTGGCGGCGGTGGGCATGATTTTGAGCCGCAACGCCATTTACGCCGCGCTGTTTTTGGTGCTGGTGATGGCTTCGCTGGCGGTGGTGTATCTGCTGCTCAACGCGCCATTTTTGGCGGCGGTGCAGGTCAGCGTGTATGCGGGCGCCATCATGGTGCTGTTTATTTTCGTCATCATGCTGCTTGGCGCAGAAAAGCTAAACCCCGCCGAGACATTGCCCGCTTTCCAATGGCAGCGCCCTCTGGCCATTGGCCTGGGCGCATTGCTGGCGTTGCAAACAGCGTATGTCATCTTCACCCGCTCGGCGGCCTCCAGCGCGATGGGATCTGTGATTGACTCCAGCCCGCTGGCGATTGGCAAAATTTTGTTCGGGCCGTATCTGCTCCCGTTCGAAGCCGCCTCTATTCTGCTGCTGGCCGCCATGGTTGGCGCGGTGGTGATGACCAGGAAAGAGTAGCCAGCGCAAAACACCCATCAAACAAAAAACAAAGAGGCGGAACCGATGAAATTCGGTTCCGCCTCTTTTTGTTTAACGTGAGTTTTGGACAAGCAAAACAAGATAAAAAATGTCATTCTGAGCGACCGGAGGGAGCGAAGGTCCTCTCTGGCTAATTCTTTCTTAGCCAGGATTTCGCAGAGATTCTTCGTCGCACAGCTTTGCTTCGCGTTGCTGTGCTCCTCAGAATGACAGACTTATTCTTATCCAAAACTCACGTTTGTTTATGCGAAGGCGTTATCTCTGCCTGCGCCAGCCCAACACGCCCAAAACCACCGCCGCCACGAGCGAGGCGAACGCCCCCGCAACCCACGCCCATGAGAGCGAGGCGGTGTGCGGCACCGGCACACTCACCACCGGCGTGGGCGTGGCCGTTGGCGTAGCGGTTGGGGATGGAATCGCGGTGGGCAATGGCGGATTGGTGGGCACCACATCTGGAATTTGCTCACCTAAATTTCCTGGCGGGCCACCACCCAAACCGCCAATATCCGGGCCGCCGCCGCCCAGCAAGGGCGCGTCGCGCGGGATGGGTATGACTTTGGCCGCTGGCGCTTCCATCGCCGACATGACCATGGGCGCTGGCGATGTGCTGGTGGGGGTGGCTTCTACTAGGGCCAAACGGGCGGGCGGGGCGTTGGCGTTCAGCAGACCCATCCCGGCAAAAAAGACAAACAAGGCAGTGGCAATGGCCGAGCCGAAGCGCATTATTTTTTGCGCCTGGGCCGCATCACCAAAAAGCCGCTGCCAGAACGAGAGCGTTGGTTTGGTGTTGGGCGGCAGGGTGAACGAGCGTGGCAGCCGGGCCGCCGGAAGCGCGCGGGCGGTCTGGCGCAACAAGCGGGTGATCTCAACTTTTTCAACCAGCTCGGGATTGGCCGCCAGAAGCTCCTCAAAACTGGCAAGCTCACGCCCGCTCAGCGCGCCATCTACATACGCGCTGATTTGTTCGTTTAGCGTTTCGTTTGCCTGTTCGTTCATTGTTTTGTGCGTTTGCCCTGTGATTGATCTACGCCAGAACTACGCGCCCATGCTTGTTTGACGATATTGGCCGGGCAAAAGTTCCCGCTGCTCCAGCAGGCGCTCGCGCAGGCGGGCGCGGGCGCGGCTGAGGCGGCTTTTGACCGTGCCCAGGTTGGCGCTGGTGATCTCGGCTACTTCTTCGTATGTCATGCCCTGCACGTCCGAAAGGACGAAAGCGATGCGCTGGTCGGCGGGCAGGTCGTTCATGGCCAGCACAATCGCGTGGCGCAGTTCGGCCCGCTCGGCAAAGGCGTGCGGGNNGGGTTTTCATCATCACCCGCCACAAATGCGTCGTAATCGCCGTCTCCCTCGTCATCTTCTGCGCCCAGACCTTCCAAAGAGGTGGCCGGGCGGCGTTTGGCGTAGCGCAGGGCATCGTAGCATTGGTTGGTGGTGCTGCGCAGCAACCAGTGTTTGAATGATCCACCCCGGAAGCTGCGGATGTTTTTGTAAACCGAGATAAAGACATCCTGGGTTACGTCGGCGGCAGAAGCGCCATCACCCATGATGCGGTACGCCACGTTATAAACCTGCGCTTGATGCGCGGTGACGAGGCGATTGAATGATTCAACATCGCCTTTTTGCGCTTCCGTTATCAGCAGGTTTTCGTCCACGGGGATAAGTTTAGCATTTGACGCAGCGAGGGCGACCTGTTGACGTTGTCACTTTGCCGGCATGTCATCCCGTATAATTGCCCCAACAAAATTCAAAACAAAGGTTCAACGCGCTGCGGCACGGTGTGTCGCGGCGTCTTGTCATCGAAGGTGAGAGTATGTCTGGACATAGTAAATGGGCAACAATTAAGCGGGCCAAGGGCGCGGCAGATGCCAAGCGCGGCGCGGCGTTCACCCGCCTGGCGCGCGAAATTACGATTGCGGCCAAGGAAGGCGGCGGCAACCCGGATTCTAACTTTCGGCTGCGGCTGGCGATGGATAAAGCGCGTTCGGCCAACATGCCGAAAGACAACATTGAGCGGGCCATCAACCGCGGCACTGGCGCGGGCGAAGACGCGGCCAGCTACGAAGAGTTGATGTATGAGGGCTATTTGCCGCTCAAGGTCCCGGCCATGATCAAGGTGACGACCGACAACCGCAACCGCACGGTGGCGGAGGTGCGCAAATTTATCACCAAGGCGGGCGGGTCTCTGGGAGAGGCCGGCTCGGTGGGCTGGCAGTTCAACCGCAAGGGCTACATCGCCATTTTGCGCGAGGGCAAGGTTGACCCCGATGAGGTGTTTATGGTGGCCGCCGACGCTGGCGCGGACGATGTGCAAACCAGCGATGAGGCGGTGGAAGTGTATTGCGAGGTGGAGCATCTTCGCGCGGTGCGCGAGGCTTTGGTCAAGGCCGGGTACGCCCTTGAATCTGCCGAGATTTCCATGATCCCCACCACCCAGACCAAGCTCAAGAATCAGGAAGAGATTGACCGCGTGCTTCAGGTGGTTGAAGAACTTGAGGAAATGGATGACGTGGATCAGGTGTATCACAACTTGGATTTGTCGGAATAAATGAGTTCAAAGTGCAAAGTTCAAAGTAAACCAACTCACTTTGGACTTTGCACTTTGAACTTTGCACTTTTTGATGATCGCCCTTGGCATTGACCCCGGCATTGCGATTTGCGGCTACGGGGTGGTGCGCGAGGAGCGCGATGGCTCGCTGAAGCCGCTGGCGTATGGGGTGATAACAACGCCAAAAGAAGACGCCCTGCCCCTGCGATTGCAAACCCTGCACACCGAGCTAAAACATTTGATTGAGGCCTGGAAGCCCGCCGAGAGCGCCATCGAGGAATTGTTTTTTGTCAAGAACGTGAAGACGGGCATCACGGTGGCGCAAGCGCGCGGGGTGGTGATGTTGACCCTGGCCGATTGCGGCGTGCCCATCCACGAATACAAGCCCACCATCATCAAGCAGGCCATCACTGGTTACGGAAACGCCGCCAAGCCACAAATGCAAGAGATGGTGCGGATGTTGCTGGGGCTGAACGTCATCCCCAAACCCGATGACGCCGCCGACGCTCTGGGCATCGCCATCGCGCACATCCAATCGCGCAAATGGCGGGCGCTGGAGAGACTTGGATGACAAGGTGACAAGGATGATCTAATGACTTTGCACTTAGCGCTTTAGGACTTACCATGATTGCACGACTTCGAGGAACCATCCTTTCTGTAAAACCGCCCAGCGTTGTCATTGACGTGAACGGCGTGGGCTACCGCGTGATGTGCTCGCAGGCCGCGCTGGACAAGTGCGAGCCGGGCCGCAACGCCGACCTGCACACGCACATGATGGTGCGCGAGGACGATGTGTCTTTGTATGGCTTTGCCAGCGAGGACGAGGTGGCGCTGTTTTTGCAATTGCTCAGCGTGCAGGGCGTGGGGGCGCGCACGGCCATCGCCATGCTCAGCAAACTCTCGCCAGAGACATTGCGGGCGGCGATTGCCAACGGCCAAATTGACACGTTGAGCCGCGTGCCGGGTATTGGCAAAAAGACAGCCGAAAAGATTGTGTTTGCCTTGCGCGGCAAGCTGGGTGGGATGGACGCCGCGCCGGGCGGGTTCGCCGCCGCCCCGCTCAGTTCGGTGGATGCGGAGGTGATCTCCGCGCTCACTTCGCTGGGGTATTCCATTGCCGAGGCGCAGGCCGCGCTGGGCGCCATCCCCCGCGAAGAAAAGCTGGACCTGGAAGAAAAAATTCGCCGTTCGCTGGCGTATTTTGGCTAAAAAATCAGGCTGCAAACACGTCATCCTCTGAACACGCCTGCTCGCCGCGCACAAATTTGCGCGCCTTTTATCAAACACATGTTCTGGTTAAAATAAGCCATCATGTCTGATGGGATTCCTTCGCCCGCCTGTTATATCAATCGTGAGGCAAGCTGGATTGAGTTCAACCGCCGCGTTTTGCAAGAGTCGCAAAACAAGGCCCACCCGCTGCTAGAGCGGGTCAAGTTTCTCGCCATATTTGCCACCAATTTAGATGGGTTTTTCATGATCCGCGTGTCTGGCCTGCGCGAGCAACTGGCCGCGCGGGTGCAAGAGGTCTCGCCAGATGGGCGCACCCCGCGCGAGACGATGGATCTCATCCGCGAGCGGCTGCAACCGCTGATTCACGAACATTCCGAGACATGGCTGCACGATATTAAACCCGCGCTGGAAAAAGAAGGCGTGTTTGTGTTGGATTACGCCGAGTTGAGCGAGGAGCAACGCGCCCAAACACAGGCGTATTTCCGGCGCGAGGTGTTTCCGGTGCTCACCCCGCTGGCGTTTGACCCCGGCCATCCCTTCCCGCACATCAGCAACCTCAGCCTTAACCTTGCGGTGGCCCTGACCGATGAAAAAGACCGCGAGCGCTTTGCCCGCGTCAAAGTGCCACCCATCCTGCCCCGCCTGATTGCGCTTGAGCCAAAGCGCGATGACAACGGAAATGGCAACGGCGATGGCAACGGCGAACATCACTTCATCTGGCTGGATCAAATGATCGAGGCCAACATCCAGTATTTGTTCCCCGGCATGAGCATTCAGGGCACGTATGTTTTTCGCGTCACCCGCGATACGGATATTGAGATTCAGGTGGATGAGGCCGATGACCTGCTGGCGACGATTGAGAAATCTATTGACACGCGGCGCTGGGGCGATGTGGTGCGGCTGGAGATTGACCACGAAATGCCAGATCACATCCGCGATATGCTGATGGACAACCTGGAGCTGCATCATCGTGATGTGTATAGCGTAAGCGGGCCAATGAACATGGCTGATTTGTGGGAGGTGGTGAAGCTGCCGCTGGCCGCGCTGAAAGACCCGCCCATGCCGCACTACATCCCAGATGCCATCAGCCGGCCCAGAACCGACGGCATTTTTGAGGCGATCCGCGAGGGCGATATTTTGCTTCAGCACCCGTACGACTCGTTCACGCCGGTGGTGGATTTTGTGCAAACCGCCGCCCGCGACCCGCAAGTGCTGGCGATCAAGATCACGTTATACCGCGTGGGGTCAAATTCGCCCATCGTTAAAGCCCTGATTGAAGCAATTGAGAACGGCAAGCAGGTGGCGGCGATGGTGGAGCTGAAGGCGCGCTTTGACGAAGAAAACAACATTGGCTGGGCGCGGGCGCTGGAAAAAGCGGGCGTGCATGTCATTTATGGGTTCGCCAACCTCAAAGTTCACACAAAGGTGTGTTTGGTGGTNNATGTGCACTTGGGCACCGGCAATTACAACGCCACCACCGCGCGAATTTACACCGACATGAGCATGTTCACCTTCCGCGATGAAATTGGCGAGGACGTGAGCGGTCTGTTCAACATCCTCACGGGTTATTCCAACCAGCGCGAGTTTAAGCAGTTGCTTGTGGCGCCCGTGACCATGCGCGAGAAACTCACCGCGCTCATCCATCGCGAGATTGAAACTCACAAGCGCGCCGGCAATGGCTACCTTTTGTTCAAGGCCAACGCGCTGGTAGACCCGGATCTAATCGCCCAGTTGTATGAGGCCAGCAAGGCCGGCGTGAAAGTGGATTTGCTCATTCGCGGCATGTGCAGCCTGTGCCCCGGCGTTCCCGGCCTGAGCGATAACATCCGCGTGGTCAGCATCGTGGGGCGCTTTTTGGAACACAGCCGCGTGTATTGCTTTAACAACGGCGGCGATGAAGAGGTGTATATGGGCAGCGCGGATATGATGCAGCGCAATCTTGACCGGCGGGTGGAAACCATTTTCCCGGTGATAGATCTTGACCTGCGCAGGCTCATCCGCCATGAGATTTTGGCTTTGCAGTTGCAAGACAATGTCAAAGCCCGCAATTTGGACGCAACTGGGCAATATCATCTGGTTAGCCCGCAAAATGGGCAAGAGATGGTGAACAGCCAGGAAATCTTTTTGGGACGCAGAGACATGTAAAGAGCAAATCGGTTAATTTTTCTGTGAGCCAAACGATTTTTGCCGCATGTTTAGGCGGTGGGGCGAGGCATACNNGTGGGTAAAAGGAAGTCTTTTATTCGAAAATTGATCTTAAAGACATCCTCTTGGAATAATTCCGGGTAACACAGCAACGCGAAACGGGGTTGCTTATTCAAAACTCCCGCTAAAATACATTTCTATGACCTCATCCATCATTCAGGAAAAACTTTCTCAAGCGATTGATCTCTTGCGCGAGCACAATTTAGACTGCTGGCTCACCTTTGTGCGAGAGACATCTCAAACCCGCGACCCCGCGCTGGATAACCTGCTGGGGTTTGGCCTCACCTGGGATTCGGCCATCATCCTGACCAAACAAGGCGAGAAGATCGCCATTGTTGGGCAATATGAAAGCGACAACGTAAAAAAGCTAAACGCCTATGACCGCGTGATTGGCTACAATTTTGGCATCGCCGAGCTTCTTCGCGCGGAGCTAAAGCGCATCAACCCGCAAAAAATTGGGCTGAATTACTCGCTCAGCGACACCGCGGCAGATGGCTTGACATTTGGCATGTATGCCCGCCTGGTTCAGATGCTGGCTGGCACGCCGTATCCGTTGCAATTCACAACCGCGGAGGATGTTGTGCGCAAGCTGCGCGAACGCAAGAGCGCCGCCGAGCTGGCGCGTGTGCGCGAAATCCTCGTCATCACCGAGCAAGCGTATGGCGCCATTTTGAGCGCCCCGCTCATTGGCAAAAACGAGACCGAAATTCACGCCATGGCCGGAGAGATGGCGCAAGAGTTGGGTGTGGATTTTGGCTGGGAGCGCCTGACCAACCCAATTGTGAACGCAGGCGAACATTCATCGTTTGGGCATGGCATTCCAAACCCGGGCCTAAAAGTTGAACCGGGCATGATTTTGCACCTGGACATGGGCTTGAAGAAAAACGAGTATTGCTCGGATTTGCAGCGTTGCGCGTATGTGCTGCGCGATGGCGAGACCGAGCCACCCGAAACGGTGACCCGCGCCTGGCTGGCCTGCTGGCGGGCGATGGAAGCCGGGAAAGCCGCGATCAAGCCCGGTGTGCAAGGCTGGGTGGTGGATCAAGCCGCCCGTGATGAATTGACAAAACACGGCTACCCGGAGTTCATGCACGCGCTGGGGCATCATGTGGGCCGCAATGTGCACGATGGCGGCAGCGTGCTTGGCCCGCGCTGGGAAAAATACGGCGAGAGACCCATCAAACCGATTGAGCAAGGCGCAATTTACACGATTGAACTGGACGTGATTGTGGAAGGCTACGGGATGATTGGGCTGGAAGAAATGCTTGTGGTCACCGCCGATGGCTGCGAATATTTGAGCACCCCGCAACGCGAGATTGCCCTGATACGGCATTAAACAATCCAGCCCGAAAAGACATACGCCTGGTTTGTCTTTTCGGGCTGTTTATTTCAAGACAAACTTTTCAATCGCTGCCGCCGCGCCATCTTCATTCACGCTGGGGGCCACCCAGTTGGCAACCTGTTTGATGGCATCCGGCGCGTTGCCCATCGCCACACCCAGCCCGGCCCATTCCAGCATGGTTTTGTCGTTGTCCTGATCCCCAATCGCCATGACCTGAGATTGCGGGATGCCCAAATACGCGGCCAGCTTGCTCAGCCCCATGCCCTTGTGCGCTTCTGGGTGGTTCACTTCCACAAACATGGCGTGAGATTGCACCACAATGCCGCGGTCTCCTACCGCCGCGCTCAACTCGCGCAGGCCTGCCGCCGCCTCAGATGGATCCAGCACAAACAACACTTTGTCGGGGTCGGTCTCGTTCAGCGCCTCGCACAAATCATTCACGATGATTGGGCGGTGATCGGTGAGCAGGTCAAAGTAAAACTTTTCGTCAAACTTAAACCCGGTGATGTAAGTTCGGTTCAGGTGGTAAATCACGGTCTGCCAGGTTGGGTGGCGCTTGCCAAACTCAATCATCTCGCAGGCCAGCTCGTGCGGCAGGCGCACCTCGCTGATGAGTTTTTCTTTTTGCACGTCATACAGCACGCCGCCTTGCAGTGTCAGGGTGGGCGCGTTCACGCTGAGCGGCGCAACAAATTTGCGCGCGCTCGCCACGTTTCGGCCAGTGGCAATCGTCACATACACGCCCTGCTCGGCGGCCATCTTAAATGCCCGCGCCACCCGCGGCGAAATTTCTTGCTTGTGGTTCAAAACGGTGCCGTCCAGGTCGGCGGCGATGAGGCGGATGGGGGGTGTATTGGTCATTGGTTGTTGGTTCAAAGATGGACGGAAGACGGAAGACCGGGGACGGTGGCTTGGCCGTCTTCCGTCCTCCGTCTCCCGTCTGTTCGATGCAAAATCAAAACCCTATCCAGCCCCGCCAAATCTTTTTTTATTTCGGCGTGGGCCGATGGGACAAGTTGTTGCGCGGCGGCCAGCACATCGCGGCCCTGCGATGCGCCAAACTCTAGAAACGCGGCTTTGATGCCGGGGCGGGCGGCAATTTGGGTGAGCAGTTTGCGGATGAGGCCGAGGCCGTCGCCGGTGCCATCCAGCGCCACACGCGGCTCGTGCGCCGCAATTTCTGGCGGCAACACATCAATTTCTTCGGGCGAGACATACGGCAAATTGGCGGTGACAATCTCCGCGCCCTCCGGCACGCCATCCAGCAAATTGGCTTGCAAAAACGTGATGCGATCTGCCACGCCGTGCCGCCGCGCGTTCTCTCGCGCCACATCCAGCGCATCGCCAGACACATCGGTGGCAATGAGCTGAACCTGCGGCGCGCGCTTGGCAATGGCGATGGGAACAGCGCCGGACCCTGTGCCAACATCCATGAGACGGGGGACGGGAGACGGGGGACTGGTAATTTCCGTCTTCCGTCTTTCGTCTTCCGTCTTCATTTGTTCCAACGCCAACTCCACCAGCATCTCCGTTTCTGGGCGCGGGATGAGCACGCGGGGGTCAACGAGCAAATCCAGCCCGTAAAACTCGCGGTGGCCGAGGACGTAAAAAAACGGTTCGTGCGCCATCACCCGCGCCAGCATGTTTTGGAATGTGGCGATGGCTTCTGCGGCGGGCGTGTCTTCATCATGCGCGGCAAGCCACGCCTTGCTTTGGCCCATCGCCTGCGCCAGCAGCACCCGCGATGTGTTGGCGGGCGCATCCACCCGCGCGGCGTCCAGTTTTTGCCGCGCCTCGCTCAGCAGTTGGCGAATGGTTAAAGAGCTAAGAGACATGCTCGCCGACCAAGAAGGGAGAAAATCTCATGCCACTGCCTCTAGTTTCTCGGCCTGGTCGCGGTTGATCAACTCGTCAATAAACTCGTCAATGTCGCCGTTCATCACCATCTCCAGCCGGTACAAGTCCATGCCAATCCGGTGGTCGGTGACGCGGTTTTGCGGGTAGTTGTAGGTGCGAATTTTCTCGCTGCGCTCGCCGGTGCCAACCTGGGCGCTTTTTTCTTTGGCGTGCGCCTCGTTGATGCGGCTTTGCTCCAGGTCAAACAATTTGGAGCGCAAAATGCTCATGGCGCGCAAGCGGTTTTGGGTCTGGCTGCGCTCGTCTTGCACGGCCACAACCGTGCCGGTGGGTTTGTGGGTGATGCGAACCGCGCTCTCGTTTTTCTGCACGTTTTGGCCGCCCGCCCCGCGCGAGCGAAAGGTCTCAATCTCAATATCGCCCGGCGGGATGTTGATCTCAACGTCATCAATTTCTGGCAAAACCGCCACCGTGACCGTGCTGGTGTGAATGCGCCCGTTGGATTCGGTGGATGGGATGCGCTGCACGCGATGCACGCCGCTTTCCCACTTTAGCCGGGAATACGCGCCTTTGCCGTTCACCGCAAAAATCACTTCTTTGAACCCGCCAATGCCGGTCTCGCTCTCATCCAGTTCTTCCACCTTCCAGCGGCGGG
>MTKZ01051867.1_pt2 | contig 19508 bp, 15 predicted proteins | sample 1042781 | NCBI WGS metagenome assembly MTKZ01 (sample SAMN06212207, study PRJNA360539) | anaerobic digester metagenome | biome: Wastewater treatment plant; material: sludge; isolation source: anaerobic digester fed with sludge from wastewater treatment plant | place: Denmark: WWTP Viborg ... | reverse complement strand
ACCGGGCAGGTCGGCAGTCTTGGTCTTGGCCGTCGTTTTTTTGACAATTTCAATCTTTGTTACGGAAAAAGACCGGATTTTGACCCCGGAAAGCAGGGCTTCTTTTTCCAGGGGATAGATAAGCGAGGGAAAATCGGGAATATTAGGGAGAGCTTCTTCCAGAAGATAGAACCGGCTTTGATTCAGGGAATATTGTTCCTGGGCCTGGACCAAAGAAGCCACTTTTTTTTGGATTTTTGCCAAAGAGGCCTCCTTGTCTTTAATTTCCTTGGTCAACCCGGCGACAATAACCAGAGTCGGTTTAAGGGCAAAAAAAGCGAAAAAAGAAATTGTCAGCAACGATAAAGACAGGGTAGTAAAAGAACGAACCGGTTTCTTTTGGGTAAATTCCCTCAGGCTGACGTAATAGCGGTTATATTGGTGGAAGCGGTCTTTTAAGGTGACGCTCATAATTTTCTCCAGTCGGCCGAAAGGGTAAAGCTGATAACTTTTTGTTCTTCTTTTTCGCCGATAGTCAATCCGGAAATATTGACTTTTTCAATTTGTTTGGCCGAAAGGAGGTTTTTCATGAATTGGGAGATACCGCTTTCCGAAAGGGCGGAGCCCGTAAGGTTAAGTCCGTTTGGAGTTAAAGTAAAAGCGGTTAAAGAAACGTCGGCCGGTAAAATACCGTTGATAAATTCAACCCGATCGTCGGAATCAAATTTATTGCCCAAAATCAATTTGACCTGGTCGATTTTTTTCTGGAGGCCGAGAAAAGTTTTTTCAAAATCAGCCGTGGCTTCAATAATTGCCTGGCCTTGTTTAATACTGTCGTGAAGGTTGGCCAGCTTAGTGTCAAAATAAAAACGGGAGAAAAAAGCCAGAATAACGATAAAATCGGTAAAAACAACGATCCAGCGGCCGACCGTAATTGACCAATGGAGAAATTTTCCCAATGGCGAATTTTCGAAATCGTCTTTTTGAATCAGATTTATCTGATGAGCAGTCGGCATTTTTTTAAATTTATCCTCTGTTTTAGTATATATAAAGGGAGTTGGCCATGTCAAAGCCGCCAAAGATAATTTTCCCTAATTTATTTTTGCTGGCCCTTTTTAATTGGGTTTTTTTTCGGTAGAATTAGGCTGATGTTTAAGAATTTGTTTATCCGTGGTGCCCGTTTTCTTTTCCACCGGCAAAGCAGTGTTTTATCGGCGGCGGTAATCCTGATGATTACCTACGCCGGCTCAATGGTTTTGGGAATTTTAAGGGAAAGAGTTTTGGTTGCCCATTTTTATTCCTGTTGTTCGTCTTCCTTGGATGCTTATATTGCCGCCTTTCGGCTTCCGGATATGATCTTTCAATTGGTGGTTTTGGGCGCTTTGTCCGCCGCCTTTATTCCGGTTTTCAGCGAGCAGTTGGTTAAAGACGAAAAATTGGCTTACCGGATTTCTTCCGCCGTGGTGACTATTTTGGTTGTTTTTTACCTTTTCTTGGCCGGAATTATCTTTATCTTTACGGAAAAATTTTCTCTTTTGATAACCGGCGGTTTTACCCGGGAGCAAATTCATTTAATGAGCGGGTTGACCCGGATTATGCTTTTTGCCCAGGGCTTTTTTTTAATTTCCGATTTCCTTTCCGCCATTATCCAATCCCACCGCCGCTTTATTATTCCGGCAGTAGCGCCTTTGCTTTATAATCTCGGAATTATCGCCGGTGTGGTTTTTTTGGCGCCAATGATGGGAATTTGGTCGGCGGCCGTCGGCGTGGTTATCGGCGCTTTTCTTCATCTTTTGGTCCAGGTTCCTTTGGTTTTCCGTCTTGGTTTTTCTTACCGTTTTTCTTTGGATTATCGTCTGGCGGGAGTTAAGGAAATTTTCCGGTTGATGTTGCCGCGAAGCTTGGGTTTGGCGATTTACCAGGTTGAAGCAACAGTTGCCGTTTTTTTGGCGACTTCTCTTCCCGCCGGTTCTTTAACGATCTTTTATCTTTCCCAGAAGTTGATGGATTTGCCGGTCAGGCTTTTCGGAACTTCCATCGGCCAGGCGGCCTTGCCCCTGCTTTCGGAGCAAAAAGCCAAAACGGACGAGACCGCCTTTAGGGAAACCTTAATCAGTTCTTTAGGCGAAATTCTTTATTTGGCCTTGCCGGCAACGGCAGCCATTTTAATTTTAAGAATTCCCTTAGTCAGAATTGCTTTCGGCGCAAAAACTTTTCCCTGGCAGGCCACCATTTTAACCGGAAGAGTCGTCGCTTTAATTTCCTTGGCCATTTTTTCCCAGTCAATGACCCAATTGTTGGTTCGCGGTTTTTATGCCCGCCACAATACCAAAACCCCGTTTTTTATTGCCTTGGTTTCCGTAACGGTTAATATTCTTATGGGTACCGGGTTTATTTTTATTCTTTCCCGGGGAGTAACCGGCCTGGCTCTGGCGACTTCGGTTTCCAGTTTTATTCAAGCTTCTTTGCTTTTGATCTTTTTGGAAAAACAGATCGGCGGCCTGTTGACCAAAGAAACAATAATCGATTGGCTGAAGATGACTTTGGCCGCGATTTTGGCCGGGGTTACTTTTTGGGCAACGATGAAGTTTTTGGATTTGTTTATTTTGGATACCAGCAAAACCTTTAATCTTCTTTTCCTGACGGCCGTAACCACTCTTTCCGGATTGGTTGTTTACTTTTTCGCCGGCCGGATTTTAAAAGTTAAAGAAGGCAACCGTTATTTGGAAGTTCTTTCCAAAGTAAGAAAGATTAACCGGTTTTTTTCTCCGCCTCCGGAAATTATCGGAAGCGGCCAGAATTTGGCTTCCTGAAGAAATCTTTGTCAGTTGAAATTTTCCCGAATAATTTCCCGGCCGTTCATTTTCAGAAGAAAATTATCCAGATCGGCGTTAACGAAATTTTTATCATCGGCATCGGCGCCGACGGTCAGGAATTTGCCCAAAGAAAGGTTGATGTTCGCTCCGGTTGATTCCTTGATTTCCCGATCGTTAATTTTCATTTTCATTTCCATCAAAGGATTGCTCCAGCCAAAACTCAGATCATACCATTTGCCGGCTTGCCAATCGCCGATATCCAAAGAGATTGATTTTTTAATCTCTCCCTGTTCAAAGACAAAATCAAGGAAATTGGCAAAGCCTTCGCTTCTGGTTTTGGCGTAAAGCCGGATAGACGGAGAGACTCTTGATTCAAAAAGAAAACGCTCCGCTGCTTCCGTGCCGGTTTGGGAAGGTCTAAGGGAAAAAGAAATTTCGCCGTCTTCCTGATTGCTAAAATAACCGTCAAAAAGAGGAAAAACCAAGGGCGGCAAAGGCGCGATTATTTGGGCGGCGAAATTGTCCGGTTCCTCTTCCTTGGCCAAAATTCTGGTTGAGGCTGGACTAAGGCGTCTTAATTTAATAACGGCAGTCGTAAAGGGTTTAAGATTAAAACTTTCGTGCCAGGTTCTTCCGGAAGATTGAAATCTGAGGTTGGTTTCCGGATTTGTTTCGGAGCCGAAAAAAGAAACGGATTCTTCAAACTCCCCGGGCAAAAAATTATGCAAAGAAACCGAGAGGTCTTTTTCCCGGTTAGCGCCGGAATAAGGGAAAGAGGTTAAGAAGAGAACAAAATTGCCCTTGCCGTCGGTAGAGGAAAGACCGTAAACATTAAGGCTGTTTTCGTCTGCCGGCAAAAAATATTTCAGATTTTCGTTTAGAAGGGTAAAGGCGGCATAGCGGGGTTTTTTTAGACTGCCTTTTTCCTGGTGGGTCAATAATCCCCAGCGGCCCCAGAATTGGTTGCCTTTTGGGTCAAGGCCGTCTTTCAGTTCAAAAGCGAGCAATAAATCGACGGCACCGAAGGATTCCCCGACAGTGGCCAAAGTATGACTGGCATCAAAAAAACTGTCGTGGTTGGCCGACATTTCCGAATCCGACCCCCATTCGGTAACAACTTTTTCCGTCTTTTTCCGGAAAGAATTAAAATTCGGCAGATTGTCAACCACCCCGGCTTCCAGTTTGATTTTTTTCGGATTGGCGCCGTAGGAATGCCAGGAAACAAAATCCAGACGGAGGTTGTTGGCTTTAACCAGGCCGAGGAAATCGTTCAGCCAGGTTTTGTTGACGCCCAAAATCGCCGGACCGCCAAACTTGAAAGGTTGGCAATCAATCGCGCTTTCGGCGGCTTTGGCCGCGGCCAGATAAAGGGAAAAATATTCCGCCGGTTTAAATTTTCCGAAAACATCCGGCTCGTTCCAGACTTCATAATAGAGGTTGCTTAAGTTTTTTCCGTTGCGGCCGCTATAGCGTTCAATGGTGGCCCGGATTAAATTTTCCCAGTCGGTTATTGACGAAGGCAGGGAAATAATTGAATTGGAAGCGGAGAATATCGGCGGCAGATAAGAAAGGGAAAGAAAAGGCAGGGCGCCGACATTGGTAATTTCGGCAATTCTCTCGTCCAACTCTTCCCAACGGTAGCTGATTTCTCCTCTTTCGTCGCGGGAGACGACTTGGGAAAAATCAAAAAGATGATCAATCCGGATATAGGAAGGCATTAGTTCGGCGACCGCTCCGCTTACCGGAGCGATCATTTTGGTTGTTTCTTCTCCTCCCTGGCCAAAACCCTGCCAGATTTTGGGAAAAATTTGGGGAGAGGCGCCGTCTATATTAACGGTGACGGAAGTTTTTTCGGCCCGTCCGGCAAGATTTCGGATAGTTTTCAGGCTGACCAAAAAAATCACTCCGACCAAAATCAAAAATAGCAGCTCGCCGATTAATTTTTTCATTTTACAAAACGGTTAAGACCAAAACCAAAAGGCCGATACCGGCGATCACCAGAAGGGTTCCCAACGGTTTTATTATTTTTGCCAAAGGGGAAGCCGTTGCCGGAGGCTCGGTCGGCGAAGGAGTTACCAAGGCCGGACGTGTCGGCGAAACAGCCGGAGAAATTTTTGCCGGTGACGGATTGGCGGAACCGCCCGGAGAAAGCGTTTCCAGACTTGCCGGAGAAGAAGTAAAAGAAATTTTTTCTCCACCGGCTGCCGCCAAAATTGTGGTGGAGTCAAGCCCGAATTTCAGCGGACCGTTTGTTTCTTTAAGGGCTTTTAATTGGATGGTGGCCAGGTTGCCGTTTCCGGATTGTCCGGGAGTACTGAAAAGACTAAAAAGCAGTTTTCCCTCCTGGCTGTTAATTCGGCTGGTCAGAATTTGGGGATTGGCCAAAAAACTGCCGGGGGAAATTTTTTGGATTTCCCATAAAGCCGGATCATAACTTAAATCCAAATCGGCAGCAACCAGTTTTTGAGCGGTGGTAATTTTTACTTCCAGGGTGAAAACATGGCCGACCGGCCCTTTTATTACCGCCGGCTCCAGGCTCAGAACGGTTTGAGCGGAGGATTTTTTCACTTTGCCGAAAAGAAAAACCGGCAGTAAAAAAAGTAAGGAAAAAAATAGGCAGCAATATTTTTTCATTGGCTCAAATCAATCTTATCATAAGCCCGCCGGTCCGGATTGGCGGTAATTGGCCAGCAGTATCGTCAAGTCCAACCCGTTAACCTGGCCGTCAAAATTCAAATCGGCCGGGCTGGCGGTCTTTTCCTCTTTGCGGAATTGACCAACCAGAATTCCCAAATCCAAAGAATCAATCCGGTCGTCGTTATTCAAATCGCCCCTGACCAAGGGTTGGTCGGAAAAATCGTAAAAATTGCCGCCGGAATTGACTTTTGTCGCTTTAAGCTCCCGGCTAAGGGAAAAATTCTCCTTTAAGCTAAGGTCAAAAGTTCCTTCGGCAGGCGAGTCTATTTTTCCCCGGTATTCTCCTTCGGCTTGATTTCTTAAAGCCAAAGTTTCTTTTAATTTCGGGGTGGCCGAATCGGAACTTTGCAGGCTAATTTCGGCGGTTAATTCTTCCGGATATTTTTCCGTTGGCGGAAATTTAACCTTTACTTCCAAAAAAGTTACCGGTGTTGGTGTTGGACTGGGAATTATTTTTGTTTCCTTCGGAACTGCGGGAGCAACGCTTGCTGTCGGCAAAGGCGGGCGGAGAATCAAATTGATCGGATTGGTTTTATCCGTGGGGGCAAAGGGACAATTATGGGGGTTAAGATTAAAACAATCTTGGGAAAAGACGGAAGGAATCAATTGGTAAAGAGAAGTTGTTTTACCTTCCGAATCTTCGGCGCGGAGTCGGAGAAGATCAATTCCCGGATCATAGGCAAGGTATTCGTTAAGATTTTGATTGAGAAAGTCGGCCAGATTGATTACCCATTTGCCCTGGGAGTTGGTCAGGGTTGAAAGAAGCGATGATTTTCCGGGAATTTCGGCGAAAACAAGGGTTTCTTTAAGGATTTGGCGGTATTGGTCATTTGTTTGGCCCCAAATTAAATTCGGCCGGTAGCAGGGGCTGATAACTCCTTTTTCGGTGCCGTCGCTGCAGGGTTTCCAGGAGCCGGGTTCCAGGCTATAGGCGCCCTCGGTATTTTTTCCGGAAACCGGAACCCGGGGATTAAAGCCGATCCACCTTGCCGTTCTTTGTTCCGGCGGCAGGCCGTCTTTTTGCCAACTTCCGTCCAGCCTTTGATAATAAACTCCGCTGCCGGAAACAATGGCGAAATAATAGATTTGGCCGGGGTTAAGGTTTTCCAGATTAACATAATGGACAAACGAGGAGGTTGCCGGTCCGCGGATATCCAGGCCGGTTTTGTAATCTCCCGATCTTTTTTCCACCGCTTCTTTGGAGGTTGAATAAATAACATTGCCGCTGGTTTTCTTTTCGGTCAGCCAACTGACGGTAAAACCCTGGCTGGAAACATTGGAAACAATTACTTTTTGCGGAGCCGAATCTATTTCCGCGGCCCGGTTTTTAAAAATAACTCTTTGGACCAAGACGGTTAGGCCAAAAAGCAAAACCAGGTTCAAATAGAAAAACTTTAAAAAAGAAAATTTGTTTACGGATGATTTTTTATTTTTTCCGGCCATCAAAAGAAGTATAGCTTTAGCCAGGCCAAAGAATCAAGAGAGCCGAGGATTAGAAGGGCCAAGAGGATTAGGAGGATTAGAGGAATTGTGAAGGTTAGGGACGTTGGGGAGGTTGGGAGTTTGGTTTTTAAACAGAAATCTGATATACTATGAGCCTGCACAAAGTCGCTCTTTGACAGGTGCAAATCCAAAACGGAGGTGTGCGATGTCTGGTCAGAATCGTGAGCTTTCGCTTCATCAGGTGCATGAGTTGATGTTAAAACTAGAAGCGGCAGGTTTAACCGATATTGGCGCGCAGAGGGTTATTGAAAGCAAGGGAAATCAGCTGGCGGAGAAGGTTGTTCGTTTGATATCAGGGAGAAAGTTGTCCTGGCAGGAAGCGCGGGAGATAATGAAAGGAAACTTCTTTGGTCCAGATGAGTGGATGAAGTTTTTTAATTTGCCCGACCGGCTCACCACTGTTCCCGAATTTCCCTGGACAGAAGACGAGCTTGTCTATCCAGGGCTTAAACAAGAGCACTTTTTGTTTCTCGGGTTGAGCAGTCTGGGCAACACACATCTTGATTTGATGAACTGGTACCAAAGAGGGAAGGGCGTCCATGATATGGTGAGGCCGGCACTGGCCAACAAATTTGCCCTTTCTCCTTGCCAGTATCGCTGGTATCTGATGACAGTTGGTTACGTTGAAGGCAGTTTGAATCTCTCCTTCAATCTTCAGGTGGCAAGCTTGCCTTCTGATTATGAAGTGCCTTTGGCAATTGAGAGATTCACTGCCAATATGCTGTATAAGTTGCTTCATGCGGATGAGCATGGATTTATGGATTGGTCGTGTTGGGTTCGCACCAGAGACCAATCCAACGATGGTCTTCGAGTGGAGGTTATGACCTCTACTTATGGCGATCTTGGTGCGGTTGCTGTTAGGTGTGCTAGCGAAGAAGCTAGTTTTTCGGTTGGTTTGGCTGCCTCTCGGCAAATCTAAAGATCAATTCCTGGGTCTTGAGGAATTGCTCCTCTTAAACCCCTGAGTCTTTGGACTTCCGAGTTTTACCCCGCGTTTTTGAGTTCAATCGCATTTTGGTTGATCACAAAGGCGCGGGGTATTTTTTTAGAAAAATAGACAGTTCTCTTTAAGGACCCGAATGGGGCTTGACATTCTTTAGCAGTCATGGTAAGTTAGTGCTAATTGGATAAAAAAGAGATGACCGAATTAAGCGAAAGACAAACAAAAATTTTAAAGGCGATTATTGAAGATTTTATTGAGACCGCTTCTCCCGTCGGTTCGGAAACAATTGAGAAGAAATATAACATGGGCGTTTCTCCGGCAACAATCAGAAACGAGATGGTCAAGTTGACCGAGGCCGGTTATTTAAAACAGGTTTATACTTCTTCCGGCCGGACGCCGACGCCGATGGCGCTTAAACATTACGTCAACAATTTAATGAAATCGGAAAAATTGACTTTAACCGAAGAAGTGGCGGTCAAGGAAAAAATCTGGGATTATCGGGCGGAATTTGAAAAGTTATTAAGAGAATCTACCCGGGAATTGGCCAAGAGAACCAAGATGCTTTCTTTGGCTACTTCCGACAAGGGCGAGGTTTTCAGCTCCGGAGTGGGCAACATTCTTGAATCACCGGAATTTTACGATATTGATTTGACGAAAACCATTCTTTCCTACTTGGACCAATTTGATTTTTGGTCCAACTTGGTGGAAAAGGCGGCCGAATCGCTTGATCCGATTCATCTGGTCTTGGGCGACGAATTGGGGATGGAGATGTTTGAGCCCTGCGGATTTATTTACACCCGTTACAAAGCCGGCCCCCACGAAGGGACAATCGGGGTTGTCGGTCCGTCACGCGTCCGGTATTCAAAGATCATTCCGATGGTTAAATACTTCGGGGAGCTTATTGAAGAGGTCAGCAAGAATTGGTAAGTTATACAAGCGAAGGAACAATATGGCCGATTTTAAAAAAGACCAGCCTAAAAAACAGATTGAAGATTTGACCAACCGTTGGAAACGGGCGTTGGCGGATTATCAGAATTTGGAAAAAAGATACGAAAAGGAAAAAGCGGATTTTGTTCAATTCGCCAATTCGAATTTGATTTTAAAACTGTTAAATATTCTCGGTCATTTGGAAAAAGCGTCGGAGCACCTTAAGGATGAAGGCCTTGATTTGGTGATTGTTGAATTCAAAAGGCTTTTAAATAATGAAGGACTGGAAGAAATTGATTGTTTGGGCAAGCCTTTTGATCCGGAAATAATGGAAGCGATTGAAGTTGTTAAGGGCGGGGAAGCTAATCGGGTAGCCGAAGTTGTCGGCAAGGGCTATATGTTAAAAGGACGGCTTTTGTCGGCGGCGAAAGTGAAAGTATATAAAGAATAGAGTCCCTCGACTTCCTCGACTTTGCTCGGAATAAGTTCGCTCGGGATAAACTACAAGAGCAAAAGAGTTTGGGGATGTTGGGAATATTAGAGATTAGGAAATTATAATTAAAAATTAAAAGAAATGATTTTAAAGGAGGTTAAATAATATGTCTAAAATAGTTGGCATTGATTTAGGAACAACTTTTTCCGAAGTCGCCGTTATGGAAGGCGGCAAACCAAAAATTATTTTTTCCGCCGAAGGAAGAAACACGATTCCTTCGGTAGTGGATCCCATTAACCATATTGTCGGAGACGTTGCCCGAAGGCAGTTGGTTTTAAAACCGAAATCAACCATTTTCTCCGTTAAAAGATTGATGGGGAGGAAATTTTCCGACCCCTCGGTCCAACACGATATCAAATGGCTGCCCTACAAAATCGTTGAAGGGAAAAACGGAATGGCTTGTGTCGAAGTTGAAGGCAAGGTCTTTACGCCCCAGGAGATTTCGGCAATGGTTTTGCAAAAAGTTAAAGCGGATGCGGAAGCCTATTTGGGCGAGAAGGTAACGGCGGCGGTAATTACCTGTCCGGCCTATTTTGACGATTCCCAAAGGCAGGCAACCAAGCAGGCGGGAGAAATTGCCGGGTTTGAAGTGAAAAGGGTAATTAACGAGCCGACAGCTTCGGCTTTGGCTTACGGATTGGATAAAAAAGGCGCCAAAAAAATCGCGGTTTACGATTTCGGCGGCGGCACCTTTGATATTTCCATTTTGGAGTTGGGCGAAGGCGTCTATGAAGTCAAGGCCACCAACGGCGACACCCATTTGGGCGGCGACGATTTTGACAAGGCAATTTGGGATTGGATCGCGGACGAGTTCAAAAAGGAAAACGGCGTTGATTTAAGAAAAGATCCCCAGGCCCTGCAAAGAATCAGGGACGCGGCGGAAAAAGCCAAGATTGAACTTTCCACTTCTTTGGAAACGGAAATCAATCAGCCTTTTATCACCCAAGGAAAAGAAGGGCCGTTGCACTTGACGATGAAATTGACCCGGGCCAAATTGGAAAGCCTGACCGCAGATTTGATTGAGAAATCAATTGCTCCGGTCAAGGCCTGCTTAAAGGACGCCAAATTAACAATCAAGGATATTGACGAAGTTATTTTGGTCGGCGGCATGACCCGGATGCCCAAGATGATTGAGGCGGTCAAGGAATTTTTCGGCAAAGAACCGAACCGATCCGTTAATCCGGACGAAGCGGTGGCTTTAGGCGCGGCGATTCAGGCCGGAGTTTTAGGCGGTGAAGTAAAAGACGTTCTTCTTTTGGACGTCACGCCTTTAACTTTAGGAATTGAGACCTTGGGCCAGGTTTCAACTCCTTTGATTGCCAGGAATACGACCATCCCGACTTCCAAATCGCAGGTCTTTTCCACGGCGGCCGATAATCAAACCTCGGTTGAAATTAACGTTTTACAGGGCGAGCGGCCGATGGCGCCGGACAATAAATCTTTAGGCCGGTTTATCTTGGACGGGATTCCGCCGTCACCAAGGGGAATTCCCCAGATTGAGGTTGCCTTTGATATTGACGCCAACGGCATCTTAAACGTTACGGCCAAAGACAAAGCGACCGGACGTTCGCAATCGGTTTCCATTAAAGGTTCAACCGGTTTGGCCAAAGACGAAGTGGAAAAAATGACCAAGGAAGCGGAAGCCCACGCCGGCGAAGACCAGGCGAAGAAAGATGCCATTGAGGCAAAGAACAAGGCCGACACCTTAATTTATACGGCCGAAAAAACTTTGAAAGACGCCGGCGATAAGGTTTCCGAAGAGATTAAAAAAGAAGTTGAAGAAAAGATAAGCAATCTTAAGGGAATTTTGGAAACCGGTTCCAAAGAAGAATTGGAAGCCAAAACCGACGAGCTTTCCGATTCTTTACAAAAAGTCGGCTCGGCGATGTACAAATCCAGTCAAGGGGAAGCGGGAAAAAGCGAACAGCCGGGGCAAACAGGACCAGGAACGGAGACAGAACAGAAAGCGGAAGAGCAGAAGGCCGATAAAGACAAAGCGGAAGAAGGAGAAGTGGTTAATTAAAATTTAAAAAAAAGTGGGGGCGGGATGCGAGAAGCGGGTCGCCCCCATTTCTTATTTATGGTCACTACCAAAGATTATTACGAAATTTTGGGCGTAAACAAAAGCGCTTCGGCCGATGAGCTTAAAAAAGCTTACCGCAAGCAGGCTTTGGAGTGGCATCCGGACCGGAACAAATCGGCGGAAGCGGAAAAAAGATTTAAGGAAGTCAACGAAGCTTACGAAGTTTTATCGGATAAAGAAAAACGGGCGGCCTATGATCAATACGGCCATTCGGCTTTTCAGCCGGGAGGCGGATTCGGCGCCGGCGCCGGGCCTTTCGGCGGCCGGACCAGAAGTTATCAACAAGGTCCTTTTTCCTATACTTATACGACTTACGGAGGCGAGGGAATGCCGGAAGGAATGNNATCCCCGATACGGCATTTCCTTAAGTTTTATGGAGGCGGCCAAGGGCGTTGAGAAAGAAGTTGAAATTCCCAAGGTCGGCCGCAAGAAGATCAAAATTCCCGCCGGAGTTGACGACGGAAGCAGGATTAAGTTTTCCGATTTTTACCTGACGATTGAGGTCAAGCCGGATAAAACGTTTAAGCGTGAAGGCTATGACGTCTATATTAAAAAGGAAATTTCCTTAAGCCAGGCAATTTTAGGCGCAGTTGTCGGCGTTCCGACAATTGACGGCGAGCTTAATTTGCGCGTCCGGCCGGGGACCCAGTCCAATACCATGGTTCGGCTTCGTGGCCAGGGTATTCCGGTTCCTCATTCTCATCAGCGGGGCGACCAATATGTCCGCTTGGAAGTAAAAATTCCCGAGAAGCTTTCCCGAAGGCAAAGGGAACTTTTGGAAGAATTTGAGCAAAGCTAGAACTTCATTGTTTTTAACGGTTTTTACCAAGTTTGAGGCTTCTTTTTACCAGTTCTTACCAGCCTTGTTTGCGGAAAAATTGTGTTCATTTGGTATTTAGTTTGCTTTTCTTATATGATCTATAATCAAGATAATGATAGAAATTGAGATAAGGGGAAAAATAAGTCTCAAAGACTTTGAGAGACTGAGCCGGCTTTTTCGCCAGGAAGGGAAATTAATAAGGCATTACCATCGTCTTTCGGTTGATCTTTCTCCGGGTTTTGATCCAAAGACTAGATCTTGGCCTAAAGATGATCAATTAGATTTAAGAATTAAAAAGACAGATGAAGAAGAAAAAATTTCCGTTAAGGTAGGAAACATAAACGCCCAGGAGAGAGAAGAGGTTGAGATTAGATTAAAGGAAGGGGAATTTGAAGATGCGGTAAAGATGTTTACGGCCTTAGGATTTAAACAGGGAATGATTTATTTTTGGCAAAGTTGGGAATATGTTTATAAAAAGTTTGAAGTTAAGCTCACCCGATACGGCGAAGAATATTATTCTTTGGAGATTGAATCTCCGGAAAAAAATCTTGACCCGAATGTTTTAGCCAAGGAATTAAACTTAGATCCTTTTACCGACAAGGAATACAAAAAAGAAATTAACTGGCAGAATTTTAATCTTCACCAAATATTTTCCTTAAAAGCGGTTGAAAAAATTTTAAAAGAAAATTTTTAACCTAGAAAAAGATTATGGTTAAGATTGATCCCCAAACAAATCAGGATTACGAGAATAAAAATTGGCAGAGGCCAAAGAGTTACAAAAGATTGAGAAGAAACAATCCGACTCCGCCGACCCTAGCCGACCGGGCTGGCCGGGAAGAAGAAATCAGATTGGCAAGAGAAGCCAGAGTTAAAGAAGCGGAGGGAGAAATAAAAAAACATCTGGCCGTTTTCTTTGGCGGAGAAACGGAGCAAGATCAAGACCGGATAAAAAGATATATAAATTGGGTGAAAAATTCGCTTCAACTTGGAGAAGTGCCTCTCAATTTGGAAAATTGTCAGGAAATTAAAATTGATTGCTTTACTTCTTCGGTCAAAGCCGGCGGCCAACAGCGCCAAAAAAGTCATACGGCCGTCAGGGTTACCCATCTGCCGACAAACATTTTCAGTCAAAACCAGGACGAAAGATTTGCCGATTCAAACAAAAAAGCAGCCATTGAAACTTTGGCTCAAAAATTGGAAGCCCATCTGGAATTATGGAGAACAATTAAGAGGAATTCTCTTACTCCCGTTAATATTGAAGAAAGAACTTCTTGTTTGATTCGAAAATCTAATTAAAGCTTGATTTTGGCGGAAGAAATTATTAAATGTCACGCCATTTGAAAATAATTATGCTTGTCGTTGACATTTAAAACCTTTCTTCATATCCTTAATTTAATGATGAAAGTAAATCCTTCGTGGAAAAAAAATCGGAGGACTTCGTTTTTCTTGTTTGTTTTGGTTTGCTTCTCGTTTATATTTTTGACCTCTTTCCTAAAAAAGAAAATTTTTGTTAATTCCGAATATCGTGGAAAAGAGAGTACNNAACCCGGGTTTTAGGCGAATATTCTTCAACTAGAATTATTGTTTCAGGTGGCGACGGCTATAGCAGCGGCGGCGTGATTTCTCTGGCCTCAACTGATGAGCCGGCGGTTTATCTTACCAGCTATGGGTTTTCAGGGGAAGCCGAAATTTCTGTTTATAGAGCTGACGAGGAGAATATTTTAGACTATTTACTTCACGATAATGAGGGCAAGCAACTTAATAATAAGCCGGATTACGACAAACTGAGCTTAATCCAAACCTTTAAGCAAAATATAATCTCTGGTTACGACAGTAAAAATAAAGTTTTATTACCACTGGAAGAAAATGGAATTTATCTTTTAGTTGTCAAAACCGCCGGGAAGGAAGAATACGCTTTTGTTTTTCGATCTGATTATGGAGTTTTGGTCAAGCAGGGCAACAAGCGTTTAATTTTTTGGGCCCAAAGTTTTGAAACTAAAAGAAAAATAAGTGGTGGAAAAATCAAAGTTTATAATCTTTCAAGGAAGAAGACACTTTTAGAGGAAAGTTTGTTTGACGGCGACGGTATCGCCAGCGCTAATTTAAATCCCGATGCCGACTTGGGAATTGTTGAATTTGAAGGAAAATTAGCTTTAGTTCCTATAAATTTGCGCTATATGGGTTCTTCCTGGCGCAGATTTTATTCCAAGGAAACAACCCGATATTTTGTCTTTACCGACAGGACCCTTTATCAGCCGGGGGATAAAGTTTATTTTAAGGCAATTCTCCGGGATGATGATGATGCCCGTTATTCCCTTCCTTCGGGAACGGCCAATGTAAAAATTTATAAGGACTGGGATGAAAAAAACAATGTTCTTTTTGAGAAAAACCTTTCGGTTTCCGATAAAGGTTCGGTTTACGGAGAGTATCAACTCCCGAAAGACGTTACCCCCGGCGATTATCAATTAAAAGTTGATACCGGCAAAAAAGCTTCGGGAGATTATTATGATTTTTCTGGCGCGAGTTATATTACTTTTCAAGTACAGTATTACCGCAAGCCGGAATATTCTTTGGAGATTGAAACAGATCAAAAAGAATTGATTACCGGCGACAGGCTTTATTTTAAGCTGAAAGGAAGTTATTTTTCCGGCCAACCGGTTTCCGGGCAAACAATTAAATATTCAATTTTTACTTCCGATTTTTATAACTTTGAATATTATTCTGATTACAGTTTTTTGGATGAAGACGGACACGATTGGGTATATTACGGTAATCAAAAAATTAAAGAGGACCAGATAGTCTTGGATAAAAAAGGAGAGGCAAAAGTTGAAATTGAGACCAAGAACTTGGCCGGCGGCGGCAAGGACAAAATTTTTATAATCAGTGCTGAGATGGATAATGGCTCTGGTAATCCCAGCGTTGCCAAAAAGAATGTTTTAGTTTACGCGGGGGATTTTAATATTTTCCGGAAGAATTATGGCTATCAAAATAAAGTCAACGAAGAACTTTCCCTTCCTTTAGTTTTAAGGCCTCACCAATTTCAGGATATTTCCAACATTTCTTTAAAAGTTAAAGTCCAAAGGAAAGAATGGGTTAAATATTACGTTCAAGACCAAAAATATCCTCAATACCGAGAGGAAAAAGAGGATTATCCGGAGATGAACATTGTTTCGGACAGCCGCGGTGAAGCCGAGATTCGTTTTTTGCCAACCAAAGCAGGATCTTATACTTTTTCGATTGAGGGTGTTGATAAAAAAGGAAACTTAATTGCCAACAGTTTTTATACTTGGGTTACCAATAAGGACTATTCCTTTTATTCGGAGGCGAACCAAAGTAGGTTAACCATTAAACAAGATAAAGCAAAATACAAACCTAACGAGAAGGTAAAGCTGGCTATTTTTTCCGAGATTCCCGACAGAGATATCTTTTTATCATTTGAAAGAGGCAGATTGGACCGCTTCCAAACCATTTCTTTAACCGGCACTAGCGTGGTTTTAGAATCATCTATAAACAGCACAGATTTGCCCAATATTTACGCTGTGGCGAGCAGTTTTTCCGATTCTTCGTTGGAATCCGCCAATACCAATATTTTGGTTTCAGCAGAAGAGAAAAAAATTAAAGTTGAGCTGACTCCGGATAGAAAAGAATACGGTCCGGGAGAAACAGTGGTTCTTAACGTACAGACCAAAGATATTGGCGGTAATCCGGTGGCGGCCGAAGTGGCGGTTTGGGCAATTGATAAGGCCCTTTTCGAGCTTTTGAATCAGGAGCCGGCAAAAATCTTTGAAAGGTTTTGGGGCGAACGGGGGTATAGCTCGCCCACTTCTCACTCTTTGGTGGGGATTGTTGTTCCCGGCGCGGAAGGTGGAGGCTGCTTTGATGGCGAAACCCCGATTCTTTTGGAGAATGGCAAGGAAAAGAAAATCAGCGGGATTGCGGTTGGTGAGAATATTTTAACTAGAGATAATAACAATCAAAAATCGGTTAAGGCCAAGGTAAAGGCAATTCACAAGACAAATGTTTCCGGTTACTTAATCATTAATGGGAATCTCAAGGTAACCGAAAATCATTATCTGAGAGTTAATGATGATTGGCGGGAAGCTGGCAGCATTCAAAAAGGAGACTGGTTAACGGATATCGATGGCCAAAAAACAGTGGTAAGATCCCTGGAATATATTAGGGGAAAATTTATGGTTTATAACTTAGAAATTGAGAAATATCATACCTATTTTGCGGGAGGGGTCTGGGTTCATAATCAAAAAGGAGACGGAGAGGGCAGAACGGTTTTTAAAGACGCCGCCTATTGGAATCCGACAGTGCAAACAGACAGCTCGGGATTAGCTAAATTAACATTTAAACTTCCAGATAATTTAACTACCTGGGTTATTTCCGGCATTGCTGCTTCTAACGATACCAAGGTCGGTCAGCAGACAACCGAAATTGTCGTTTCCAAAGATGTTATTGTCCGGCCAATTTTGCCCAATATTGTTCGGCTGGGCGATCGGCTATCGGTTTCCGCTTTAGTTCAGAACTTTACCCAAAGTGAACGAAATTTTTTGGTTAATTTAAATTTTGGCGCTGGAGACATTGAAGAGCCAAAAGAAGGCAGTCTTTTGGTTCCGGCTTCCGAGACGCAAACCGTTTCTTGGTGGATTAATCCAAAAAAAGAAAACGAAGCGGCGGAAATGACCTTTTCGGCGGTAGCCAAAGAAGACGCGAAAGACGAAGATAAATTAACCCTGACTCTTCCGGTAATGAAGTATGGCTTTAAGGAAAAACGGGCGATGATAGGAGAAGGCAACAAAGATTTCCGCCTTAATCTCTCGCCCGATGTCGACAAAGAAAAAAGCAAAGTTACTTTATCCCTATCGCCTTCTTTGCACGGATCTTTACTTCCGGCGATGAAATACTTAATTTATTATCCTTACGGCTGTGTTGAACAGATAACCAGTACTTTTGTTCCGGCGGTTATTGCCAAGGAAAAGCCGGATTTATTTAAAGGTTATTTAGAAAACGAAGATATTGATAAAAACATTAAGGCAGCGATTACTAAGCTGCAAAAAATGCAAAAAATTGATGGCAGTTTTGGTTGGTGGGGGAATCGGGAAAGTTCGGCTTTTGTAACCGCTTACGTGGTTGAATATTTAAGTCGTGCTCAGAAATTGGGTTTTGATGATCGTGGAGTTTTGGGCCGGGCAAAAAATTATTTAATATCGAAAGAGAAAAATTCCACTGACAGTGTTAGTTTGAGTTATGGCCTAAGCTTTTTAGGGGAAAACAAAGAATTATTATTTGATCTAAATAGGGTCGATTTACCTGCTGATATTTTAGCTTTGGCGGTGATGAGTAATGTTCGCAACGGCAGAACCAACCCGGAAACCAATGGCTTAAATGTTTTAATTTCCTTGGCTAAAGAGCAAGGAGAAGGAATTTATTGGGATTCAGGAAATAAAGAAACCTTCGGTTCAAACGAAGCTTCAACTGCCCTGGCCGCCCGGGCTTTGATGGTTGCGGGAGCGGATAGAAATTTAGTTACAAAAGCAATCAGATTTTTACTAAGATCAAGGAAGTTTGATTATTGGGCAAATTCTTTTGCTACGGCTCAGATAGTTCAGTTAATTTCCGATTATGCCACTTCAACCAACGAAAGTACACCAGAATATTCCTACAGCGTTTCTTTGGATGGAGAGATTATTAAATCGGGTAAAGTTCAGAGTACTCGGGATATTATTAAAGATATTATTATCTCCGCTTCAAAAATAACTTCCGACGGGTCCAATCTTTCCGTTTCCCGGGTAGGTGAAGGCCAGATTTATTCTACGCTACTTGTTGACGAGTGGCACACGGATGAGAATGCCGTCTCTCAAAGCAATGGTTTAACCATTAAAAGGGAATATTTGGATAAGAACGGCGATATTTATAAAACTGTAGGGATAGGTGACGAAGTAACCGTGAGATTGACGGTTTCCGGACTACCGTCCCCCGAATATTATGGTGTTTTAACCGACGAGCTGCCGGCCGGATTAATTCCGATAAATGACAGTTTTCTTAACGAACAATATCCCCAATCAAGGAGTTGGTATGCTTATTATGATATGGATACCCAGGTGACAAAAAACGGTGCAGTTTTAAGCCTTTATCGCGTTGAACAGGGTTCAAATGTTTATACGTACCGGGCTCGGGCAGTAGCGGCCGGCAAATTTTTGGTTCCGCCGGCAGAAGCCTCTTTGATGTATTCTCCAGAAATTTGGGGAAGGACCGAAGCTGGCAAATTGGAGATTACCGACGTCGGTTCGGTTTATCCCAAGCCTCTTCTCCCCGGAGAAAAATTAGCCGCTAAAAGTCGTTTTTATCTTTCGATAATTGCGATGGTTTTAATTATTTTCGCCGGCTCAGTTTTGGCCGTTATTCTTAAAAAAAGAAAGCAGCTTCCGCCCCCGCTCCCGCCAACTGCGGTATGAAAAAAAAATTAGTTTTGCTTCTTTCGGCTATTTTATTAGGGTTATCTTTTGTTTTTTTCACTCCGAAATCATCAGAAGCGCCAATGCCGGTAATTGTCGGCGGGATTATCCCTCATCATTTATTGGCAGAGTTTATTATTGATGACTTTTTTGTCCGATTGAAAAAACAAAATCCGGAATCAATTATCCTTATCGGCCCCAATCACGAAGAAAAAGGAGGCAATGTTTTAAGTGCTGAAATTGACTGGGAAACTGAATTCGGCCAATTGAAAAGAGACCAATACTTGATTGATAGGTTAAAAAAGGGTAATTTTCTTAATATTGACGAAAAGATTCTTAAGGAAGAGCATTCGATTATCGATATTCTTCCTTTCATTAAAAAAAACCTGCCTTCGGCNNTTAAAATTACCCCCTTGATATTTAGAGGCGTTTTAAGGCTTTCGGAATTAAAGAAAATCGCGATCAATTTAGCTCAGGAGCTGGACGAAAAAACTATTATTATCGGGTCAGTTGACTTTTCTCACTATTTAAGCGCTCAGGAGGCCAAATTAAAAGACGAAGAAACAATTAAGGCAATTAAAAATTTTGATTTGGAAAGGATATATTCTTTTGGTAATGATCACCTGGATTCACCGGCTTCTTTAATCATTGTCCTTTTGGCCTCGAGAATAAAAGGAAAAGATAATTTGAAAATTTTAAATCACACTAATTCGGGAATAATTACCAAAAACAGCTTTCCGCCAACGACAAGCTATTTCTTCATTACTTTCAATTAATCCTTTTATT
>MTKZ01004810.1_pt1 | contig 19513 bp, 28 predicted proteins | sample 1042781 | NCBI WGS metagenome assembly MTKZ01 (sample SAMN06212207, study PRJNA360539) | anaerobic digester metagenome | biome: Wastewater treatment plant; material: sludge; isolation source: anaerobic digester fed with sludge from wastewater treatment plant | place: Denmark: WWTP Viborg ... | reverse complement strand
CTAGTACTTATCTCACAATTCTCTTTAGTGGTAGTATTTTCTACCCCAACCACATTTACTCCCTGCCAATTCAATCTATCTGCCACAAACGATCCCAATCCGTTTTCTCCGCTACCGTTTAAAACTGTAGCTTTTATTTCTTTGTCTATTATACTGCTTAAAGCCATATCCCTGGGTAAAACTTCATCTAATTTTTCTTTTTCTAAAATAAGGCTTTTGCTGATAACTTCCGTTTTGTACAACCAATTCCCTTGTTCTAAAATGAAACGAACCCAATTAACCGGACCCATGGCTGACCATAAAGACCAATTTTTCCATTTATCTACATCCTCAATTATTATTATCTTTTCCGGATATATCCCTAGATTATAAAAAAACATTTTTTTAATCCCTTCCTCACTCTCGCCACCTTCATATATTTTTTTTACCCTATCCGCTCCGTACCATCCCCTACCCTCAGGAAACCACACTTCAACCCCCTTATTCAATTTAACCAAATTAATCATTTCTCTCTCTGGTGATACCGACAAGGCCCCAATACCTTCAGGCGACACTAATCCAAAAACCCTGTCCCCTCCCACAAAATTCACTTTAACTAAGAAATATAACAACACAATTATTACCAATAATAAGATTACTTTCTTCATAATTGCTCTAGTATTTTATTCAAATTATCCGGTAACTCAATTTCAAAACTATATTTGTCAAATGCCAATTTCTTGGCCACTAAAAAAGGACTTTTCAACCCCATTAATTCATGGCCTCTATATGTTTCATCTCCAACCAACGGCCACCCTAAATAACTAAAATGGACTCTAATCTGATGGGTTCTCCCGCTTTTTAAATCCACCTCAACCAAACTATAATATTTATCTTTAAAAAAATATTTCTTTATTACTCTAAAATGAGTTTCTGCTTTTTTGCCATCTTCTCTTACAGCAAAACGACCAAACTTATATCTTGAACGGCCAATTGGTACTTTAATTTCTCCCTTTTCGGGTAGTTCCCCTTCAATCAAAGCCCAATATATTTTTTTTATTTGTCTATTTTTAAATAATTTAAGCAATTTTTCCCTGTATTTGCTATTTTTAGCCACCACCATCAAACCTTGCGTTCCCTTATCCAAGCGGTGCACTATTCCTTCTCTTGGTAATCCGTTATCGCCATATTTTTCTCTTAACCAGTCTTCTATTGTCCCCATTTCATATTCTTTACCTTCTTTGGTACAAGTTACTCCGGCTCTTTTATCAAGAATCAAAAAATTATTGTTTTCGAAAATTACTTTTGCCTTTTCTTCCATATAAAATATATTACCTGAATAATACCTATAAATATAAGATAATCATTAATATTATTATAAATATTAGTAAATGGTATACGCCAGTAGTCAATTACTGCTCCTTCAATCACTCTTTCTAAAAAATTAAATAATCCTCCCAAAAATATCAATAACCATCCCCAGGCTTTTTTATCGTGCCACCACAAATAAATACTCATTCCCAAAAAAAATAACTGAACAAATAAAATCCCCGGGATATTTATACCAAAACTTATTCCTCTATTCGTCATTCCCCACTTTCTTTAGCACAGTCAATACATAGAGTACTTTCCGGTTTAACCGCCAGTCTATCAGTGTCTATCATTTTGCCACAACGTTCACACACCCCATATTTTCCAATTCTCAACCGGCTCAATGCCTTTCTAATCTGAATAATTTGCTTATGAATGAAATTTACCTTAACCGTATTCTCAAAATGATCAATTTGTTCATCCAGGTCCTCTTCAGGACCATTACTATCTCTCTCTGGGTGAAAAAAAGGATCATTTGATTTTAGCTCTTTTTCACTTTTTTTCAGATGAAGAATCTTCTTCTCTAAAAATTCTTCTACCCCCTTAGTTACCTTACTTGGAAAACTTATCATAACCAAGCATAAACAATCCACCCACAAAAATCAAACTACTGACTGCCCACAAACTTTTATTTAAAATACCAAATATTAGGCAAAAACAAATCATATACCAAAAGAACATAAATCCTTTTCTTCCACTTTTAAACCATAAAAAAGACCTGTATTTCCGCCTTACTGGTAATGTAAGAAGCATCGACACGACTAAAGACGAAATCAAACGCCAATCCTTCACAGTTATGGAAACTATAAACACCAAAAATCCTAGACTGATTAAGTTATCTTCTAAGAAAGGCCATATTTTCCACTCTTTATCCTTAGAAATCAAAACCGCAAAAGCCATCCAAACACCAACTGCTGCCCACAAATTAATTTCATTAATTTTCCAAAATTCTAACCAAGGTGCCACTGAATTCCATTCTCCAAAATGACTGAGACCATAACCAATTCTTCCCCCAATAAAAAACAACATCAAAGCCACCCAGGAAAAAGCTACAACTTCCTCCTCTTTATAGCTTTCCCTCATCGTCCGCCAACTAATATAAAGATATCCAAAAATAGCTAAAATCAATAATAACCAAAGCATGATATATTTTACTACACAATTTGTTATACTTACCCATAAATTGCCGATGTGGCGGAACTGGTAGACGCGCACGACTCAAAATCGTGTGATGGCAACATCATGTGGGTTCAATTCCCACCTTCGGCACTCTCTCTAATTCTTTTTCTCAATATCAAAAAAACTTACCTGTTTACCGTTGAAATATAGATTAAATTGCCCTGTAGGCCCATTACGATGTTTTTCAATTGAGCAGCTAACCACCTCCCTAACATCTTCATCCTCTCGATGCAAAAACATCACCACATCAGCATCCTGTTCAATACTACCGGACTCACGCAAATCCGATAATCTAGGTTTACCTCCGCGTGATTCCATTTGTCGATTTAGTTGTGCAGCTGCCAATACGGGTATTTTCAACTCTCTGGCTAAATTCTTTAATCCTTGCGAAATTTCTGATACTTCCTGCACCCGATTATCGCGAGAATATCCATGCATTAATTGTAAGTAATCAACAATAATAAATTTTATTCCCTTGTCCGATTGTAGACGTCTGGCCTTTGTCCTCAATTCTGTTACCGTCAAACCCGGAGTGTCATCAATATAGAGTGGTGCTTCCGCCAAAACACCCATAGCTTCCGATAAAGAAGCAAAATCATCATCAGACAATTGTCCTGTTTTTAACTTCCAAGCGTCTATCAAACCTTGTCTCACTAATAATCTATCAACCAACTCTTCTTTACTCATTTCTAAAGAAAAGATACACACGGGTACCTTTTCTTCTACTGCCACATGTCGGGCAATATTCAATGCAAAAGCAGTTTTTCCGATTCCCGGTCGTGCCGCCAATATCAATAAATTACTGTCCTGCATTCCCGCCAAGCTCATATCCATTTGTTTGAATCCTGTCGCCAAACCCCTAAGTCCACTCCCTCTTTTCTGCAATTCATCTAATCGGTCAAAAGAGGCTGTCAAGACTTCTCTTAATGAAGAGGGTACTGATTTCAAATGCTTTTGCGACAAAGCATAAACTTCTTGTTCTGCCATATCCAACAATTCATCCGCAGGAATCGATTCATCAAATGCTTTTTCAGAAATTCTACCTGCAGCTGATATTAATTCTCTTTTGGCAGACAGTGCCTTTATAATCTTGCCATAACTTTCAACATTTGCAGAAGTAGGCACCTCGCTTGCCAATTTCGATAAAAAAGCCTTACCCCCAATCTTTTTAAGTAATTTTTTCTCTTTTAGTTTTCCAGCCACAGTGACAATGTCAATCGGACTCCTTTCCTCATATAGCCTCATCATTGTTTCATATATCGAAGCCAAGTTTGGATTGTAAAAATGTTCTGCTCTTAAGAACTCTGACACTGCCAAAATGGCGTCATTATCAATCAAAATTGACCCCAAAACACTTAATTCAGCTTCTTCAAAAGAAGGTGGTAATTTTATGCTTGTGTCTTTAATAACACCACCTCCACTCCTTCTGGTAGATTATCTTTTTCTACCTTGAGAGAATCAACAAATATTGCTTCCTCTTTATCATACTCATCCAAAAATTTTTTAAATTCAGCTTCACGTGCCTCAAAATCTACCGGAATTACATAATTCGCAGCCGACTTTTTGGTCATTTCTATACTTTTATCATTAATTGAGTTTAATAGAACATCGGCCTCTTCTAATTTTTCCTTTTTCTTTTCACTCAATTCTCCTTCTTCTCTCCCCAAAAATAAAATCTTTACTCCGTCGACATTAATCACATACATACCAACCAGTCCCATAATCTCAATTCCTCCGATTTCATATTCTCCAGCCCCTGATATTATTACTTTCTCTCCCTCTTCTCCTAACTTAATGAAATTATTTTCTTTGTCAGTAAAAATTATTATCCTAGCGTAATAATTTTTATCCTCAAGATTGGATTTTTTTGGATTTAACCAAACACTTTCTTTTTTACCTTTTATAAAAATTTTGTTATTTCCAAAGTATTTAATTTCCATAGCTTATGATAACATTAGAAAGCCCTATGATTAAGACTTTAATTCTCACCATCATTTTTGGCCTCATCGTTGGCCTAGGTTTAGGTGGTACTGTTTTCTATCTCAGACAGACACAAAAAAGCAATCAAAGTCCATCAACAATAATTCCCACTCTTGCCCCTGAAAACAATTCTGAAAATGACCTAAAGCCCTCCCCTTCTCCAGCTAATACAGACACCAAGATAACAATTACTTCTCATCAAAACTATGACATAGTCACCACTAGTAAAATTACCCTCAAAGGCTCTACTACTCTCGCCGACAGTGTCATAATTATCAGTACTCCAGTGAATGTCTATCAAGGTACCACCGACAAAGATGGTAATTTTTCCCAAAGCATTGATCTTGAATCCGGCTACAACCATCTCACTATCAGTGTTATTAATTCCAATAATCAAGAAAATCATATTAATTATTATTTAACCTATTCAACCGCCAAAATAGAATGAAATATTTTATTTTCATTTTCATCTTTATAACTTATATAAACTTATCTTTCCCCTTCTCCTCTCGGGCTCAAACTGCTGTTCCTTCAAAATCATTGGATGAAAATATAGAAAACCTCCGCGAAAATATCCAAGAAAAAGTAAAAGAAAAACTTTCCGAAATAACTGATAACGAAAAACCCCACCCAAAAAAAGCCTATGTCGGTACAATTACTGACATTAATGAAACTGAACTCAAAATAAAAAACGGCGAGAATAATTATGAATTCACTATTGCCGAAGATGCTACCTTTGCCAATCTCAAATTAGCAAAAATCAAACTTTCTGATTTAAAAATTGGTCAAAATGTTTTAGTCCTCTCCCTCAACAAAGATACCTTGATTTATGCCAAACGTATCATTCAGGTAGACCCGGAAAAACTTGAAAACAAGCGTTTAACAATCTCGGGTACAATCGCTGATATCTCCACCACTGATTCAGTTTTTACATTTATTCCTGCGAATAATGGGGGTAAAGAAATGCAGATGAAATATAGTGACAAAACTGAAATCCGTTCTCGGGAAAATAAAGTGATCAAATTTTCCGACCTCAAAAAGGGCCAAAAAATCATTTCCGTTTGTAATCAAGCCCAAAACCAATCCTATTCTACCCTACGTTTAATTTCCCTCTAATTGGGAAAATTGATATAATTCCCATGTCCCAATAAGGGCAAATATACCTGGTGGGATTAGCTCAATTGGTTAGAGCGTCTGCCTGTGGAGCAGAAGGTTGCCGGTTCAAGTCCGGTATCTCACCCTCATGAATAAAATAAAGTATCAAACCGTTAAAGGCATGCGGGATTTTTATCCCGAGAATTGGGCCGATATTGAATATTTAAAAAACATTTTTCTTGATACTGGTAGAATTTTTGGGTATCAAGAATACGAGTCCCCTATTGTTGAAAACATTACTCTATATTTGGAAAAAAGTAGTCAAGAACTGGTTGAAAAACAAAGTTTTATCGTCAACGATCGTAATAATGAAAAATTGATTCTTCGGCCTGAGCTTACCCCTTCTCTAGCCAGAATGATTGTCGCCAAAGAAAACGAACTCAATTTCCCTCTTCGCTGGCAATCATGGGGTCGCTTTTGGCGTTATGAAAAACCTCAACGTGGCCGAGGACGTGAATTTTTCCAATGGAACATCGACCTTATCGGCATTGATTCCTCCCAAGCTGATGCTGAAATCCTTCAAATTGCCGCTCTTTCCCTCAAAAATCTCGGCCTCAACCAAAACGAGTTTCAAATTCGACTCAACGACCGCGAAGCTTTGCTTCAACTATTTCAACAGCAACTTCAACTAAGCATTAATCAGTCGAAACTCCTGCTCCGAGCTTTAGATAAAATTGATAAAATCGAACCAAAAACCTATCAATCTTGGTTATTTGAGCTTGGTTTTACTCAAATACAAATAGATAATTTTCTAAAACTTATTGACAACCCTCCAGAAGATTTTTCCCCTAGGCTCAAACAAATTTTAACTTTTATTCCCAAAAATTTGCGCAATTTTTTTACGATTGATCTTAAAATCGTCCGCGGACTTGATTACTATACTAACTTGGTTTTCGAAGCATGGGCCACCAAATCCACACTTAAACGAGCTCTTTTTGGTGGAGGTCGCTACAACAACCTAACCCAGCAAGTAGGTGGTCAAAAAACTCTACCCGGGGTCGGCTTTGCCATTGGCGACATGGCCATTTTTGAAATCCTCAAAGATCTAAATAAAATTCCTGACATAAATCCCAATCCTAGTAAAATTTTTATCTCTACCTTTTCCGCAGATAATTATATTGAAGCACAAAACCTTGCTAATTTCCTCCGTAAAAATAAAATCAATTCTATTCTCAATCCTGACCCCAATTTAAAACTTAGCCAGCAATTTAAATATGCATCCAAAAATAACTTTATCTACGTAGCCGTCTTAGGACCCGAAGAAATTAAAAAGAAAATAATTACTTTAAAAAATCTTCAAAGCGGAGAACAAAAATCATTTACTCAAGACGATTTATTGACCATTTTGTGCTAAAATAAGACCTATGAAATCATCTATTCATCCTACATATTATTCTGATAGCCAAGTCACTTGCGCCTGTGGCAACAAATTCACTACCGGTTCAACCCTAAAAAAAATCGAAGTTGAAGTTTGCAGTCAATGCCACCCTTTCTTTACTGGCCAGCAAAAATTTGTCGACATTAAGGGTAGAATTGATAAATTCAAAGAAAAAGAAGCCAAAGGTGTTGCCTACAAAGCCAAGAAAGAATCTCAGAAAACGAAAAAAAAGAAAAAATAAGGCATGCCTACTATTAATCCCAATATTGCTACTCTCGAATTCCGCATTGGTCCAGGCGGCCAAGAAGCTGAGCTTTGGCTCGAAGATTTAATGCGCATGTACACTCGTTATGCCGAAAAGGTCGGTTGGAAAGTAAAATATCTTGATAGCAATATCATTCAAATATCAGGTCTTGATGTCTACCCCCAGCTTAAATGGGAAACAGGCACCCATCGAGTTCAACGCATCCCTCTTACTGAAAAAAGAGGTCGCATACAAACCTCTACCGCCGCCGTTGCTGTCTACCCTCAAGTTAACGCTCAGGACGTTGTTATTAATCCTGATGATATTGAAATGACCGCTTCTCGTGCTGGTGGTAATGGCGGTCAAAATGTAAATAAGGTTTCTACCGCTGTTAGACTTTTGCATAAACCCACTGGACTTACTTTTTCTGTTCGACAAGAACGATCTCAAGAACAAAATCGGGCCATAGCTATGGATCTTCTCCGAGCCAAACTTTGGCAGTTAGAAGAAGATAAAAAAATCAAAGAACTTGGTACTACTCGACAGAAAGTTGGATTAGCCATGCGAGCTGACAAAATTCGTTCCTACAATTACCCACGCAACCAAATTAAAGATCATCGAATTGACAAAGAATTTAATTTAAGCAAATGTTTAAACGGCGATCTTACTGATTTACTACTAGAATTAAGCGCCTTAGACGAAACCGAAAACTAATTTTTCAATAGAACTTCAATCGCTTTTTCTAATTGATTATCATTTTTATTTTCTTCATCAGTCGATAGCTTTTCCTCCACATCAGGCCTCACTCCCTCTCCATGAATATTCTTTCCATCTGGTAACAACCATTTAGCCACAGTAACATGTAATCCCGAACCATCAGCAAAATCAACCGGCTCCTGAACAGTCCCCTTTCCAAAGCTTTTCTCTCCCACTAATTTTGCTCGATCATGTCCTCTCAATGCACCAGCTAAAATCTCTGCAGCTGATGCAGAACCACCATTAATCAATACCACCAACTTGTCGTTGACTAGATTTCCCATTTTTTTATCAACTCTATATTCCTCCCTACTACCATCAGCCGATTCTTGAATTACCACTACTCCATCTCGCAATAAATCAGAGGCCACCAAAACACTCGCCTGTAAATATCCTCCAGGATTATTTCTTAAATCAAGCACAATCCCTCCATAATTACCCCCTAACTTAGATTTTTCTTCATTTATTTTTTTCACCATATCTGGCCAATCTTTATATGTTTGTTCACTAAATTTATACAATCTTACCCAAGCGATTTTTTTACCGTCTTTTTCTTTCCACTCAAGTTCAGTACTCTGAACTACAATATTGTCTCGAATTAAGGATACTTTAAAAGTATCCTTAATTCCCTCTCGATAAAGTTCCAATGTCACTTCTGTCCCTATTTTGCCTCTAATTAAATTCATAGCCTCTTCTAAACTAATTCCGTTAGTTTCCCTATCTACTCCCTTTGACTTGTCAATGATTCTCGTAATCAAATCACCCGCTTTAATTCCCGCTTTATCCGCTGGCGTTTTTGCCAAAGGTGCTATTACAGCTAAAACGTTCTCTTTGTAGCCCAATTGTATTCCTACACCACCAAATTCACCGGCCAAATCATCATTACTTTCTTTATTTTCTTTAGGAGGTAAAAATACCGTATAAGGGTCATCCAAAGATGAAACCATCCCTTCAATCGCCCCATAACCCATCTTTTCGTTATCTATTTTTTCTTTCTCTAAAAAACTTACATCTAGTTTTTGCCTTACCTTAGACATTAATTCCAAATTAAGCCAATCTCCAGTGCCTAATCTAACACCCATACCGTTTTCCTTACCTACCTTATAACCCACCAAAACCGAAACTGCCATTAAAGCCAAAACTACAAATAAATTCCTTAATCCCTTAGCCATCTTTATATTTTACCCCAACTTCTTCCATTCAGTCTCACTAACTTGTCTTACCTGAACATCTCCGTCACGACCACTCATATCTTCCACGCAAATAATTCCCTTAACTTTAATTACTTCTGCCTTTGTCAACAAAACTTCATCTAAAGTCCATGTTTTTATAAACTGATCCTTAGATTCAAAATTAAGATCCCTCAAAGCCAGAACTAATTTTATCCCTCTTTCCTCCTTGGCTTCCTTTTTTCTCTTCATCAATCCATTTTACTCTTCCTGAGCAGTATATGGCAACAAACCCAATTCTCTGGCCTCTTTGATAACCCTAGCCAATTCTCGTTGGTGTTTCATGCATATACCAGTCGTCTGTGAAGATAAAATTCTCTTTCTAGTTGATAAAAACTCTGCTAATTTTTCGTAATCTCGCCAATTTGGACTTTTCTTACCTTTGCAGAAAGTACAATCCTTCCCTCTTCCTTTAAGGCGAATTAATTTATTTTTATCTTTTCTACCACCTTTTTTCATGCTTGTTCATCAGCAACAGTTTTTTCTTCATCCGCTACTGGTGTTTCCTCATTTAAACCAATATCATCAGGTATAACAATATCTTCAATTGCTCCACTGGCTAAATCCATTTCTTCAGACACTCCAGCCACTTCTTCCTCTTTAGCATTAACATTACCGCCCATACTTTTGTTATCCAAAAGAATCATATCTTCAATCACAATCTCTGAAATTTGTTTCCTAACACCAGCAGAATCGGTAATCTCTCGATATTGAATCCGGCCATCAACATAAACCCGACGACCTTTAGATAACAATTGAGAACACAACTCAGCTAATTTATTCCAAGCTACAATCCGATGAAATTGAGCATCTTCTTTTTTTTCACCTTGCTTGGTAACCCACACTCGATTGGTAGCCATTCCAAAAGAAACGACTGCCATTCCACCGGGAGTATATCGCAACTCCGGATCACGGGTTAAATTACCAATTAACATAACTTTATTAAGACAACGACTAGGCATTTTTTTCCTCTTGCTTAAATTTTTAACATTAAATAACGGATAATCTGTTTATCCCTATTCAAAAATAGTACCAGATTTTTAGTTTTAATAGCTTCTTTACCAGAAATTTCAAAAACCCAAAAATCACCTTTGTCTAATTTTTTTATTTTATAAGCCAAATCCTTAATACCAAAATTTTCCCGATTGTCCACGTTAAATTTTGCTTCTTGAATATTTTCTTCAATCTCTTTGAGACATTTTTCTTTGGCTTTTGTCTCCGCTTTGGGGTCAAACACTACCACCAACTCGTATTTGTACTTATTAGTATCTTTCATCGAAGTTTAGCTTAACATGATTTTTTTAATTTTACAATCATCTTTTTTGTCTTCCAATATATATCCCATTTTTTTAATTTCATCCCGCAGTCTATCGGCTTCAGACCAATCTTTTTTTCTTTTTGCCTCATTTCTAGCTTCAGCCAACCTTTTTATTTCTTCCGGTATCTCCTCTTCGTCAAAATTTAAAAAATCGAAAAAAGCATTAATCCTAATAAAAAAATCATATACATATTTACCAGACTTTCCCAAACTATTTTGCTTTCTAATAAATTCAAACAGTTCTGCTACAGCCCTAGGACTATCAAAATCATCATCTAAATATGACTCTACTTTCCCCCTAAGTTCCTCAACTCTGATTTTTTCGTTATCGTCTATAAAATCCCTATCTATTCTGTAAATAAATTCCTGTATTCTTTTTAATGAATTACTCGCTCCTTCAACCAATGTCTCACTAAAATCTATCGTTGAACGGTAATGACTACTCAAAAAGAAATAACGTAAAATTCGATAATCATAATTTGCCAATAAATCTCTAATAGTTTTAAAATTACCTTTACTTTTCGACATTTTTTCAGAATTTATGTTTAAAAAAGCAGTGTGCATCCAATATTTCACCAAAGGTTTTTTACCAGAAACCGCCTCCATCTGAGAAATCTCAGCCTCATGATGTGGGAAAATTAAATCAACAGCTCCTCCGTGAATGTCGTACTGTGGTCCAAAAAAAGTTTCTGTAATTGCCGTATCTTCAATGTGCCAACCCGGACGACCCTTGCCTATTTCAGTATCCCAAAACGGTTCCTCTTCTTTAGAAAATTTCCATAAACAAAAATCATTCCAGGCTCTCTTTTCCTCATTTTGATCAATCCGGGATACCGCGTCATTCTCTTGCAATTCCTTTCTTCCGGAAAGTTGTCCATAATCTTTAAATTTACTTACCTCAAAATAGATTCCATCACTAATCTGATAAGCAAAGCCTTTGTTAATCAATATTTTTACTTGTCTCACAATCTGATTAATGTAGTCAGTCGCTCTGGCAAATGTTGTTACTGCATCGTTATGTAAGCTCATCATGTCCTCTTTAAAATATTCTTCATATTCTTCTGCCAGTATTTTCCACTCTACCCCCCTCTCTCTTGCCCTGGCGATAATTTTGTCATCAATATCTGTTATATTTTGCAAATAATTTACCCCATAACCTTTATATCTCAGATATTTAACAATAAAATCAAACTGGGTATATGTTTTAGCATGACCAATGTGTGCATAATCGTATACTGTTGGTCCGCACACAAAAAAATTGACTTTACTACCATCAATTGGAATAAATTCTTCCTTTTTCCGGGTTAATGTATTAAAAATCTTCATCTAGTCAATTTTACCACCCTTAAATTCACTCGTTTGCGACATTTGACTTGCATCCGGAGATTGTTTTTTCCTTTTTCCGGGGGCAAACTGTCTTTTAGCTGCCTCCCTTTTTGCATTTCCGGGCATCTCCACCAATTCCTGTCTTTCTCTCTCTTCAACTTCTCTTTGTCTCTTGATATTTTCTAAAAACATTTCCTCTTTTTCTTTCTCTTTTTGCTCTTTTTCACTTCTAATTTTCTCAATCTCTTCCTCAACATTCCTCCCTTGCCCCATCGTAGCTTGGCGAAGGCGGGCCATCTCTTCTTCTTTTTTTTGTTGTTCTTCTCTTTCAATTCTAGCCACATCTTGGGGATCTATTTTTTTTAGACCTAATAATTCTTCTCCAGTAATTACACTTTGAGTAATATCTATTCCCCCTTTAACCCCCTTTTCTACCGTCTCCTTGCCAATTTCTCCAAAACCTTTAACCACTTTTTTAAAAATTGAATCACTCATCTATATTTCTCTCCTGCCCTCAAAGGCTCTACTTAAAGTCACTTGATCAGCAAAACCTAACTCTGCTCCCATTGGCAATCCACTTCCAATCCGACTAATTTTCCCATTAAAACCCGCACCAATCAATTTCTTCTTTATATAAAGTGCCGTCCCCTCCCCTTCAATCGTCGGATTTGTCGCCAAAATTATTTCTGTCACTTTTTCTTTTTTTATCCTTTCAATTAATTCCTTAATCCTTAGATCTTCTGGGCCAACATGATCTAGAGGATTTATTACCCCACCCAAAACATGATATCTCCCCTTGAAATCGCCAACTGCCTCTACTGCCAATACTTCATCGGCTCTCTCTACTACACATATTTGAGTTTCATTACGGTTTTTATCCCGACAAATATCACAAATTTCTGTCTCTCCAACCCCAAAACATATTTGGCAAATCTTAATTTTATTTTTTAACTCACTTATGGATTTTGCCAAATTTTTGGAAAAATCATCAGGTACAGATAATAAATAAAAGCCTAATCTCGAAGCACTTTTAGGTCCAATTCCTGGTAGTCGTTCAAAGTTATCAATCAATTCCGCCAATGCTCTGGGGATTTTTTTCATATTATTTCAATAGTCCTTCCAGACCTCCCAGATCTTGCATTTTTTTGGCAGCGTTCTCCTGGGATTTTTTCATTGCTTTGTTAATAACCTCAACAAGAATTTTACTTTCTTCACCATTTATCGATAAATATTTTATTTTTTGATCACCGGAAACTTTTATTGTTATTCCCGATTCATTCAATTCTGTAACTTCTGACTCCAAAGCCTTCTTTAATTTAAAAGCTTGGGTCATCATTTTTGCTTTATCAAACATATTATTTAAAATAATTAATAAATCCTTTTATTTTATCATTATCCAAATATTTCCTCCGCTACTTTATCAATCTCTCCCCCCTTCCCATCTTCTACATCTTGTCTCTCGTTTCTTGTATCTCGTGTCTCGTTTTTTGCTTCTGGTTTTTTTTCCGCCAAAACACATCTAAATTTTACTAACCCTCCAAAAACCTTATCCAGCCCGATTTCAACTATTTTTCGATTTTTCTGTTCTTCTAATTTATCTTTATGAAATTTATAAAAAACTTCTATTAGCAATCCATCTTTATCAATTTTTTTTGGTCTAGCCGCCCGTAAAAAGGCCTCCACTGAATGATTGAACGGTTTTACTGCCGACAACACTTCAGGCCATTTTAATTCAATTTCTGGCATCTCTACATTAGCTTCTTTTTTATCCTCCACTTCTTCTGCCACTTTATCAATTTCTCTATCAATCTTCTCCTCTTGATTCTCGTTTCTTGTCTGCCCGCCGACGAAACGGGTTTCTTGTTTCCCCCCCATCTCAACTACCATTAATTCCAGTGGTAATTGCTCAATTCCAGCACTTTTCTCCAATTCTCCGGCCCTAATTAATGCCTCAATTATTTTTTTTATAAATTCATCAGTCAAATCTATTAGCATTTTTTGATGAAATTCTTCCAACCATTTCATCCTTATCTCCCCAAAATCAACTCCTTTTTTAGCCATATCTTCAAGCTTTTCGATTATTTCCTTTTGTCTTCCCTCTCTTAAATCCTTTTCAAAATCATCTGCCTCATATTCTCCCCTATTTTGGGCAAAAAAACTATCTACATCTTCATCCTTTATCGTTTCACCAAACTGCAAATAAATTTCATTAAAATTTTTTTGTAAATTGCGAAAACTTCCGTCAGAATTAGAGACAATCTTCTTTTTAGCCTTCTCACTTATCTTTACTTTTTCGCCTTTAACTACTTTTTCTAGAGATCCCAATAATTCATCTTGATTTCCCTTTCTAAAATTAATCTTTAATAAACGTGATAACACCGTCTCTGGAATTCTATGGGCATCCGTAGTGCACATAATAAAAAAGGTATTTTTTGGCGGTTCTTCTATCAACTTTAAAAGGGCATTAAAAGCCTCCTTGGTCAACATGTGTACCTCATCAATAATGAAAATCTTTTTTTGAAGTTTTATCGGCGCTAAATAAGCATTTTCTTTTAAGCTCCTGACATCATCAATTCCTCGATTAGAAGCAGCATCAATTTCAATAATGTCTAAACTATTTCCCCTTTCAATTTCTTTACAATTTTCACATTCTCCGCAAGCTTCACCATTTTTGGGTGATAGACAATTAACCGCTTTAGCCAGTATTCTTGCACTTGAAGTTTTCCCTGAACCCTTTGGCCCAGCCAAAAGAATTGCTTGAAAAACCTCTTTACTTTCGGCAATTTTTCTTATTTTTTCCGATACCTCAGGTAAATCCAGTTCATCAAATTTTTCTGGACGATATTTTAAATGAAAAACTGACATCAACTCATTCTAACCTATTTCAATAAATTTTCTACCCCATGTCTTAACCATTCTTCTAAAATGATCTCTCTCTTTTTTCTCAAAAATTTTTCCTCGTATTTTAGTTTTTGGGTACAAATTACAATATCACCTAACCGAATATAACCATCGCTATCGGCTATCCGATTCATCGGAAAGCCCAGAACTTGGGGTATATAGTTTTTCTGTCTGTACTTTATATTAAGTTCTTTTGCTTTTTTGGGGCCTACAAAAACCAAACTCAACTCAGTATTATTTTTATAACCAAATTCCTTCAAGGCTTTATGAGCCCTTGTCAAAACTATTTTTTCATCTAGGCCCCAATTTCGGGGGTGTTTCAACAAAATTACGTTTTTCATTGACCCAATTCTTCCTTGACTATTTTGGAAACTATTTCTCCTCCTGCTCTGCCTGCTATTTCTCTCATCACTTCACCCATTATTATTCCAAAATTATTCCCTTTCTGAGACACAATTTTCTTTACTATTTCTTTAATTTCCACTTCTGACATGTCTTTTGGTAAATATTTTTTTAGCCATTCTATTTCAGCCTCTTGTTCCACCACTAAATCAGCTCTGCCACCTTTAATAAACATTTCCTTGGCCTCCTCTTTATTTTTAAGTTCTTTCTGCAAAACTTTGGTTTCTTCGGACTCGTCAAACTCACCCAAAGGCAGTTGAAGTTCTCTTTTTTCAATCAATGACACCAAATAACGCAAACTATTTGCTTTTTTACTATCACCTGATTTTAGTGCTTCAACTGCCTCCTGTTTTATTTGATTACGCTGCATAATTTCTTGATTTTTTTGCTCTTTTACGGCATTTTTCCCGCCATAAAATAATCTTTTTTTTAGCATAACGACCAATAGATGGTTTTTCATAAGCCGCCCTTTTGCGGACCTCTTCAGCAATATCTTCTTCCATAGAAAGTCTGCGGAATTTACCGATTATGTCATCTTTTGATTCACCTTTTTTACGTTTGACAATTATTGCCATCAAATCACCTCCCTTAAACAGCCTATTTTACCTTCTTTTATTTAGCTTGTAAACACTTCATTCTGTCCAAACTATTGACCACCCCATCACCATTAAGATCAGTTACCTTTTCACATTTTCCCGGAGTTGGACTCGTGGCAACCAATGTTGGACTTAATTTTAAGCAATAAATACGATCCAAGCTATTTACTACCCCATCNNTACTTGTGTAGCCACAGCGCTTCCTTTTGTACTAAAAGTAAAAGGTATCCCATTGTCATCGTAGATTTCTTCTCCCACCTTAATCCTAAAATGATACTTAGTGTTAGCCTTAAGAGGCGATAAGTTAACACTATGATTTGTGGTTGCTGCGGCTTCCGGAGCTCTTAATAATAAACTAGCTGGGCTTGTTCCGTATTCCACTACACCTTGAGTTTCTTTATCTGAAGACCAAGTTATAACCGCACTTTTGCCATCTTCACTTGGTTTTGATAAAACATTTTTTGCCATGGTATCAGCAGAAGCTCCACTCAAAAAAGTTCTCGCCGTATCCATTCCAAACACCCCCAAAACACCAACCAAAATCAAAATACCAATGATAATAAAAGTCTTTACGGACGGTTTTTTATTCATAAAAACCTCAACACAAAGGAGCCTATAATTGCCACAACTCCCAAAATTCCCAAAACGGCCGTATTTTCAATATTTCCCGTTTTTGGTAATTGTGCCGCAGTCGGCACTGGATCCGATGTTGGTGATGTTTGAGTTTCCGTTTGAGTTGTCGTTGGAGTTGCTGTTGGATCACTAGAAGTACCTCCAGCCGTGTATACCCCGTTTTGATTAGAAGCGCAATCAATCACATCTTTTGAATCTAAATCAAAAATATTAGAATCTATAGTAGAACCCGAGGTACAGGTGAAAGTTAAATTAATTGTTCCGCTTGACTTTGGTCTGACGGTTATAATCGCCAAATCCCCAATTGCCGTAGTTGTTTCGAAACTACTACTATTCGTAGAATTAAAACTTATGTCAAACTTGCCTGTATCATTATGTATGTTTTGATATATTTGAAAAGGAAATGCTGGATTAGAAGCCGCCCTAATACCAATAATCTCCGCCTGCCCTGAGTCAAAAGTGACCCAAGCATCTACGGCTGATGTCTTTGCCGTCCCGGAGTCTACAGCCAAAGTTACTTCAAAATCCTGTCCGGGAGTGTAAGTTTTACTCGCAGGTACAAACTTCAATAGTGGACCTGCTGCATAAGCACTGTTAGGAACAAGTAAAAATAATATTAACAATAAAAACAGTACTTTTTTCATAATGAATAAGGTAACACTTTAGAAGTCACACTTTCAACTACCAGAGTTTTATCCCTATTAATGCTAAAAACTGGTAATTGCCCATTTAAAGGTATAAATCGAATATTCAAAATCTCCACATTCTCACCTTGGGTTAATTTAAAACCATCTTCATCACTAATCAAATAGTGAGTGACAATTACTGAATTCTCCGTACTAATTTTTGGAGCGGTTGGATCAGGTAATACTCCTGCATTTGTCACCGAACTAACCTTTACTCCCTCGTAAGCAATTTCTAAATCTATCGCATCTAAAGCCAAATCTTTTTGACTTTCAATCATCAAAGTTATTTCATTATCACTTTTTTTGTTCCAAAAAAAACGCACCACAGACTCTGGAACCGGACTAGCTGTCACCTCTTCGACTCCCTCCGAAACAATCTGTTCCACGGGTTGTTCATCTTTTGATAAGAAAATTATACTTTCAGCAATTACAATTACAGCAACCAAAACTATTGGCCAAAAAAGTTTATTATTTTTCATATTAATATAACTGTCCCTGCTTAAACTCCAGGGATTTCTTTAAAACATTAACGTCATTAGAATTTGCCTGACAGTCACCGTTAAGATCAGTAAATAGATATTCCCCCGCTTCAACAGTAGTATGGTCAGCATGATTTTTCATGTAGGAAAAATCACGTCCATTAATCCAACCATCTGGAACATCTGAATCGGTTCCAACTAAATCGCCTGGTAACATCCAATATTTACTAAAATCATACTTAGGACTAGTAGCCGGATCAGTTGTTAAAGTTAATTCCCCTCCCGCCTTTTCATAAGAGGTTGATTGGTCTTGAATTGCATATTTCATTTGCAAGTGTTTTGGGCCTTTAAAGAATACAGCAACTCCGTCTTTGTATGGGAAATCAACCAACTCCAAACTTCCTTCATAAGTCACCCTACCATCTCCGTCTTTTTTACTCTGCATAATTACATCAGTGTAAACATGGGTTGTTCCTCCAGACAAAACTATTACCTGTACCGGCCAATTAACTGCACAATCACTGGCCCCTGGATACACGTATCCAAATGATACTTTATAATTTAATACCGGCCAATCACCAGTACTTATTCGACAATTCTTATTAGGAGCTCTATAAATAACCTGATCGCTTTTCGGATCATCATTACATGTTTTTCCATCTTGTTTAATCCACCAAACGTATTGTTGGTCATTTACTTTACTACATCGAGAACACTGATTTGGATCTCTTGTATCAACAGGCGCCTTACAACTTTCATCATATGTCCTCGTAACCACAACACCTTCAGTAGGATCCTTGGTACAATCAACTGCTTCCCATTGCGTCCTCATGTAATCAAAAATCTTACTACATCGATTACATGTATCTGTTCCTGTAATTAAATATTCTGATCCTCCGGTTATTTTTACTGCTAATTTTTTATCTGCATCACCTGTTGCGTATTTAGTTGCCATTGTTTTATCTCCCAGACTAGAAATCGTTATCGATCTAGGACCACCAACTTTCACTGCCGTAAATACCATATCAAAAGCCTTTCCGGCTTGAGCTAAATTAACTGCACAAGTTTTGTCTGTATCATTTGATAACACCGTTATATATGCACATTGTATTGACATATTGTCAGAGCTAATACCGGGAACAGTACTATAAAGCGCATCAGGAGAAAAACCCAGTGCTGTATTCGCCTTAACCGTTTTTAATTCGATTTCTGGGCCATAACATACATAGGCTTGAATCGATTCTACTTTTACCCCATTATCTGCAGAATACTGCACCGCAAAAGTCAACTCCTCACCAACATTCTTCGTAATTCGGGAAGCAGGAGCAATAGATAAAGATACATTGTTTACTGTTGCGCCTCTTCTTACGTCCTGATTTTGCTTAATCAGAAAAAGCCCTCCGCCCAAAGCCATTATCATAAGTATGGTAAGGATTATTTTCTTAAATTTCATTTTTATTTAAAAATTTCTAAATATTTATTTTTCCAAATATCATAATCTGCTAGAGTTACCAAGCCATCACAATTAAAGTCAGCCTTCCAACTCGGCAAAATCATAATGTGATTACCGCATTGAGTAGAAAGATACTCCTCTCTCCAGATTGAGTAATCAACTAAATTGGTTATACCCGAACAATCAGCATCACCAGAAGCCTTTGCATTAGGTTTACCACTACATTGTGTACATTTAGAGGTTGGACATTTTGCCATATCAGTTGTCCAAGCACCTCCAGCAGACGGACAACAATATTCTTTACCTCCACAAGATTCTTTCCTACCCGCACTATTACAGAGTTGCTCGTTCCAATCCCACTGGTTATTAACACATTGAGCATTTATATATAAAGTCTTGGGATCAGTACACTTATCGGCAGGTTTAGATCCGGAACAACCACCAGAGG
>MTKZ01001086.1_pt1 | contig 19516 bp, 23 predicted proteins | sample 1042781 | NCBI WGS metagenome assembly MTKZ01 (sample SAMN06212207, study PRJNA360539) | anaerobic digester metagenome | biome: Wastewater treatment plant; material: sludge; isolation source: anaerobic digester fed with sludge from wastewater treatment plant | place: Denmark: WWTP Viborg ... | reverse complement strand
AGCGCATTTGTCGCGTCCGAACCTAATTCTTCACGGTCTCAGCGTGCCGGATCGAGGCTAGAGGCTGGGCGGATCAAAGCCGACCATCCCATGGCCTACGCGGATGCCTTTGCGGCGGCTACCGCCATCTCGCTCGATGCGACGTTGTGGACCGGCGACCCCGAGCTGCTGACCGAGAACGCCGACTGGCGATGGCGTGATCTCCGCGTAGGTTCTCTTTAGCGGGTCGGCGAGGGACGCTCGGTAACCATGCCCACCAGGCCGCGGAGCACGAGCGCCGCCCCGGGCACCAACAGCCAGAGGCCGAGCACGAACCCGTTGGCGACCAGCATGAGTCCCAGACCCATGACCAGCGGCCACAGCGACGAGTCCACCGCATGGCTGGGCTCCGGCTCGACCCCACCGCCGACCTCGACGTCGCCGGGGCGGTTGGGTCGCGACACCCACATGCCGAGCGCCCCTAGCCCGGCGCACAACAACAGCATGGTGGTGCCGGCGGGCTCGTAGGACGTGAACCAATAGATCGTGCCGAGCAGCACGAAGAATCCGCCGATGCCGGCGAACGTCCAGAACTCGAAGGGCACCACCCGGGACTTTGGCGACTCGCTCATGTGCCGTCGCTCGCAGCAGCGCCGTCGTCGGGAGCCTCGACGTCGTCGACCAGACCCAGCGCCCCTGCCGCACCCGGGGTGACCGACTTGTGCCCACCCGCCTTGGCCAGCTCGGGGTGACGCAGGTCGAACAGCGGCCGCTCGCTGGTGATGGGCGGGAGCGGACCGTCGAAGTTGTGGGGCGGGGGCGGCGAGGTGGTGGCCCACTCGAGGGTGTTGCCCTCCCACGGATCATCCCCGGCGATGTCACCGTGGCGACGCGACCGCCAGACGTTCCACAGCAGGAAGCTGATCGATGCGAATTGAAACAGATAGCCGACCGACGAGATGACGTTGAGCGTCGTAAACCCGTCGGTCGCCTCGTAGCTGGCCACCCGCCGGGGCATCCCGGCGAGACCAAGCATGTGCTGAACCAGGAAGGTCATGTGGAAGCCGATGAAGAACAACCAGAAATGCCACTTACCGAGCGTCTCGTTGAGCATGCGGCCGGTCCACTTGGGAAACCAGTAGTAGATGGAGGCAAACACCCCGAACACCGACCCGCCGATCAACACGTAGTGAAAGTGGGCGACGACGAAGTAGCTGTCGGTGACGTGGAAGTCGATCGCCGGCGAGGCCAGCATCACGCCGGTGACACCGCCCATCAGGAACGACACCAGAAACCCGACCGAAAACAGCATGGGCGTCTTGAAGCTGATCTGCCCGCCCCACATCGTGCCGATCCAGTTGAACATCTTCACGCCGGTGGGCACGGCGATCAGCAGGCTGACAGCGCTGAAGAACGGCAACAGCACCGCCCCGGTGGCAAACATGTGGTGGGCCCACACCCCTACCGACAGCGCGGCGATCGCCAGCGTGGCAAAGACCAGGCCGATGTAGCCGAACAGCGGGCGCCGGGAGAACACCGGGATCGTCTCGGTGATCACGCCGAAGTACGGCAGGACCACGATGTAAACCTCCGGGTGACCGAAGAACCAGAACAGGTGCTGCCACAACAGCGGTACGCCGCCGGCGGTCGGGTCGAACACGTGGGCACCAAAGTGGCGCTCGGCGAACAGCATGACCACCGCCGCCGTCAGCACCGGGAACGCCAACAGCACCGCCACGCTGGTGACCACCATGTTCCAGGTGAAGATCGGCATCTGAAACATGCCCATGTCGGGATGTCGCATGGCGATCACGGTGGCGAGCACGTTGACCGCGGTCAGGATGCCCGAGAAGCCGACCAGCGCCACCCCGGCCAGCCAGACGTCGCCACCGAGGCCCGGCGAGTAGATGCCGCTGCTCAGCGGGGTGTAGCCGAACCAGCCGAACGCCGCTGCTCCGCCGGCGGTGAGGAAGCCCGACATCATCGTCAGGCCGCCACCGAGAAACAGCCAGTAGCTAAAGAGGTTGAGCCGGGGGAAGGCCATGTCGTCGGCCCCGACCTGCAGCGGCACCATGTAGTTGGCCAGCCCGAAGGCGAACGGCCCGATGAACAGGAACAGCATCAGGCTGCCGTGCATGGTGAAGATCTGGTTGTACGCGTCGTTGGACACCAGATTCAGTTCCGGCTGGGCCAACTGGCCGCGCATCACCCCGGCGAGCACGCCGGCGATGAGGAAGAAGGCAAACGAGGTGACGATGTAGCTGAGGCCAATCACCTTGTGATCGGTCGACGTCAGCCACTTCAGCCACCCGGACGGCTGAGGTTGCGGCGAGTCGCCCGCCCCGGGAGCCAGGGTTGGAGGTTCGGACGGCGGGACGGGCGCGTCGTCGAGCAGGGTCATGTCAGCCCTCCACCTGGTGAGCGCCGATCCAGGCCTCGTAATCCTCCTGGGACACCACCTTCATCACAAACGACATGCGCCAATGGTCCAGACCGCAGAACTCGGCGCACCGCCCCTTGAACTCGCCCTTCCGGTTGAGGTCGACCTCGATCGAGTTGTCGACCCGTTGGATCAGGTCGCGCTTCTCCAACAGCTCGGGCACCCAGAAGGAGTGGTTGACGTCGCGGGTGGTGAGGTTGAAGCGAACCGTCGAATCGACCGGCAGCACGAGGATGGCGGGATCCTGGCCGGCCGGGGCGGAGCGGGCGCCCTCGTCGGGGTAGCGAAACTCCCACTGCCATTGATAGCCGATGACGTCGACGACGACGTCGGGGTCGTCGCTCAGGGCGTTGACGCCGTTCTGGGTCACGACCGAGACGGCGAACAGCCCCGCCACCACCAGCACCGGGATGGCGGTGTAGATCACCTCGAGCGGCACGTGGTACTGCTGCTGGGAGGGCAGTTCGTCGGAGCGGCGGCGAAACTTGAACGACGCAAACAGGATGAGAACCATCGTCAGCCCACCGATGATGGAGGCCGCGATGATGAAGACCCACCACAGGGTGAGCACGGTGTCGCCCTGGGTGCTGGCGGGCTCGGGCATGCCGGCATTGCCGCACCCCGTGCCGAGCGCGGCGATCGCCGCCGGGACGCACAGCTGCCGAAGCCGGGAGCGTGCCCACCACCGGCGACTCACGGCGCAACCCCCGCTCGCAGCGCCGAAACCTGTTGCTCGTGCGCCGCTGGGCCGACGGCCGCGCGGCGCAGCAGCCGGGCGCGGGTGGCCGAACGGTCGGCCACAAACCAGCGCCGCGCCGCCAGGCCGACGGCGGTCAGCCCGACCACCTCGCCCAGCACCCACATCAGGCTGGCGCCCAGCCGCTGGTCGGCCAGCGCATCGAACCCACCGATCCCTGCGGCCCGTTGGGCCGATGCTCCGCCCACCAGCGTGCTGGCGCTCAGCAGCGCCATGATGCCGACGCTGTGCAGCGGCAACGACAGGAACACCAGGCCCATGCGGGCCGGGTAGGCGATGCGATGCGGGCTGGGGTCGGCGCCAACCAGCGGCCAGGCAAACAGCGTGCCCGCCACCAACAAGTGGGCGTTGAACGCCTGGTGGGCGACGTGGGAGTTCATCATCGCCGGGAACACCGGGGTAAAGAACACGGCGACCATCGTCGCCAGGTAGATCGGCAGCGTCACCGCCGGGTGCGACACGATCCGCACCGGCACCGATCCCGATATGTTGCGCAGGCGGCGCCGGGTCGATGGCTGGGAGGTGCGCAGGGCCAGCGTGAGCGGCGCGGCGGCCACGATGCACAGCGGGACGAACATGCCGAGGGCGACGTGTTGAACCGAGTGCACGCTGAAGCGCTGCATCGCCGAGCCTTCGATCGGCCCCTGGGTGACCGCAACGGCAACCGCAGCGCCGATACCGGCCGAGATCATCCTGCTCAACGGCCAAGAGCCACCCCGCCGCTGCAGCTTCAGCACCGAGGCGCCGTACCACGCGGCGGCAGCAACCACCGCCAAGGCGGGCAGCCAGCCGAAGCCACCGGAGCCGGAGATCGAACCGCACCAGTACCGCATTGCTGCCATTGAACCACAAGCGACGGCAAAAACTGACCGACCCGACGCATTTGAATTGGATTTTCATCGACGCCGGTTCAGCATCGCACTATGTTGCTTGCCATGGCGGATCTCGCCCCGGACTTCACCACGGCATCGGCTGGCACCGGCGTTGGACCGACCATTCGTCGCCCAACCCCGGCCGCCGTGGGCATGGCCGTGTGGCTGGGCTCGGAGGTGATGTTCTTTTCCGGCCTGTTCGCCGCCTGGTTCACTCTTCGCTCCGCCAACGACCCCTGGCCGCCGGCCGGAATCGAGCTGGAGGTGTGGCGCACCGCCATCTTCACTGTGCTGCTCGTTGCGTCGTCGGGCACGATGATTTTCAGCCATCGCGCGGCCGAGCGTCGCCAGATGGGGGCGGCCATCGGCTGGGGAGGACTGACGCTTGCCCTCGGCATTGCCTTCATGGCCAACCAGACCGTCGAGTACCTGGGCAACGGGTTCACGATGGACAGCGGGGGCGCGTACGGCAGCATCTACTACCTGCTCACCGGCTTCCACGGCCTGCACGTCGTGCTGGGCCTGGGTCTGCTGGTGTTCTACCTGACGGCGCTCCGCACCCAAACCGACACGCCCGGCTTTCGCCTGGCCACCGACTGGTACTGGCACTTCGTCGACGTCGTCTGGGTGGCCGTCTTCCTCACCGTCTACGTGATCGGCTAACTGACGTGCCGCGACGTGCCTGGGCCCAGCTTGCGTTCGGGGCGTCGATGGTGGCGGCGGTGTTTGCACTCACCGGAGGCGTCGGCGCTGCCGACGGGGCAGCACTGCCGCTGAGGCAGCCGTCCGACGACGCCCAGGTCCAGCGGGGTCGCGACCTGTTCGTCACCGGCTGCGCCACCTGCCACGGGGTCGACGCCAAGGGCCGCACGCTGCAAAACGGCGTGCGGGCGCCCAGCCTCTACGGGGTCGGCGAGGCGTCGGCCGACTTCCAGCTGCGCACCGGCCGCATGCCCCTCGCCAGCCCCAACGCCCAGGCGGTTCGCAAGCCCACCGCCTATCCCGACGACGAGATCGACGCGCTGGTCGCCTACGTCGGCACGCTCGTCGGTCCCGGCGGACCTGGGCCGGCCATCCCCGAGGTGGACGTGGCCAACGCCGACCTGGCCGAGGGCGGCGAGTTGTTCCGGGCCAACTGCGCGGCCTGCCACAACGCCTCCGGTGCGGGCGGGGCGCTCAGCCAGGGCCGGGCGGCACCGACGCTGTGGGACGCGACGGCGACCGAACTGGTCGAGGCGATGCGCACCGGACCCGGGCAGATGCCGGTGTTCGGCCCCGATGCGCTCACCACCGACGAGGCCGACAACGTCGCCGCCTACGCCCTTACCCTGAGCGATCGCGAGAGCCGGGGCGGCTTCGACCTTGGCGCCGTCGGGCCGGTGCCCGAGGGGTTCGTCGCCTGGGTGGCGCTGACCACCGTGCTCTTCGGCGCCATGCGCTGGATCACCCGTAAACCCAAACACGCCAAGCCCGGCGAGACTCGGGGCGAGCGGTGAGCGACGACGCCCACCCCGACGCCGGGGCCGACGACGCCGAGGCGGTCGATCCGGAGCTCGTTCCCCGCGCCGAGGACGCCCACCTGATCGTCGGCGGCCGGGTCACGGTGCCGGTCATGGCCTTCTCGGTGGCGATCGTGGCCTCGATCGCGCTGGCCTGGGTGTACGCCACCGGGGGCCAACCGCAGGCGGAGGGGATCTTTTTGGCGCTGGCGCTTGCCGGCATCGGCATCGGCCTCGTGTCGTGGGCGCACCGCTTTTTGCCCGCCGAGGAGGTTGAGGAGCACAGGGAGCCGCTGGCCTCGCCGCCCGAAGAGCTCGAAGCCCTGGAGCACGACCTGGAGCTCGCCGAGGAGGAGGTGGGCCGGCGCAAGATCCTGGTGCGCATGCTCGGCGGTGTAGCCGCCGCGTTCGGCGTCGCCGTGCTTTTTCCGTTGCGGTCGCTGGGCCCGCGCCCGGGCGAGGGCCTGACCACCACCCCGATGGCCAAGGGCGTGCGGCTGGTCACCCCAGAGGGCCAGCCGGTGAAGCCCGACGACGTCGCCACATCCGGCGTGTTGACCGTCCTGCCCGAGGGCCACCTGGACGACGCCAACTCCCCCACCCTCCTGATCCGTTTGACCGCCGAACAGCTCGGCCCTCACACCAGCCGGAAGGGCTATGCGCTGGGCACGCTGGTGGCGTTCTCCAAGATCTGCACCCACGCCGGGTGCCCGGTCGGGCTCTTCGAGTCCAACCAGGGCCTGCTGTTCTGCCCCTGTCACCAGAGCACGTTCGACGTCACCAAGGGTTGCAAGGTGATCTTCGGCCCGGCACCCCGGGATCTACCCCAGCTGCCGATCGGGATGGACGACGAGGGCTACCTGGTCGCCGAGGGCGACTTTGAACGGCCGGTCGGACCCGGCTTCTGGACCCAGGACCGGGACTCGTGAAGGCCCCCAAGCCCGTGCTCACCGTGCGGCTGCTCACCTGGTTTGACGAGCGGCTCGGCGGGGCCAAGTACACCAAGAAGCTGCTCGACAAGGTGTTTCCCGACCACTGGTCGTTCCTGTTCGGCGAGGTGGCGTTGTACAGCTTCGTCGTGTTGCTGCTCACCGGAACGTGGCTGTCGTTCTTCTACGAGCCGTCGTTTCAGAGCGTCGTCTACAACGGCAGTTTCGAGAAGCTGCAGGGCGTCGAAATGTCGGCGGCGTACCGGTCGGCCATCTCCCTCAGCTTCGACGTGCGCGCCGGGCTGGTGATGCGCCAGATCCACCATTGGGCGGCCCTGATATTTGTCGCCGCCATCGTCGTGCACATGGCCCGTATCTTCTTCACCGGTGCGTTTCGCAAGCCCCGGGAGATCAACTGGGTGGTCGGGGTCACCATGTTGCTGCTGGGCATGGTCAACGGTTTCGCCGGTTATTCGCTGCTCGACGACCAGCTGTCGGCGGTGGGGCTGCGCATCGCCAACTCGATGATCATCTCGATCCCTGTCGTCGGCACCTGGTTGTCGTCGCTGGCGTTCGGCGGCCCCTACCCGGGGCCCGACACCCTGCAACGGCTCTTCGTCGCCCACGTGCTGTTGATACCCGCCCTGATCGCCGTGCTGATCGGCGTACACCTGGCGCTGCTGATCCGCGCCAAGCACACCCACTTTCCCGGCAAGCGGGAGCGTGAGGACAACGTGGTGGGCCAGCGCCTCTGGCCCACCTACGCCGCCAAGGCGTCCGGGCTGTTTTTCCTCACCTCGGCCCTGCTCGCCCTGCTGGGCGGCGTCGCCCAGATCAACGCCATCTGGAACTACGGGCCGTTCCGGGTGGCCAACGTGTCGTCGGCGTCCCAGCCCGACTGGTACATGGGCTGGCCGGACGGGGCGCTGCGCCTGTTCCCCGACTGGGAGATCCGCCTCGGCGGCTACACGGTGGCCAACGTGTTCTTCCCGGGCGTGCTGCTGATCGGGGCGGTGTTCACGCTGATCTACCTGTGGCCCTGGATCGAGGCCCGCAAGTTCGGCGATGGCGAGGCGCACCACGTGCTCGAGCGCCCCCGCGACAATCCCCGCCGAACCGGCATCGGCGTGGGCGGGCTGACCTTCCTCGGCGTCCTGCTGGTCGCCGGCAGCTCCGACGTGATCTCGATCACCTTCGGGCTGTCGGTCAACGCGGTGATCTGGAGCCTGCGGATCCTGTTGTTCGTGCTGCCGCCGATCACCGGGCGCATCGCCGTGCAGCTGTGTCGGGAGTTGCAGGCCCGAGATCGTGCCACGGCGGCGGTTGAGACCGGGCCGGCCGCGGATCGCACCCGGTAGAGCCGAACGGTTGACCCAGGGCCTCAGCCTGTGGAGGCGAGGGCGGCACGGCGCTCGCGCCGGCGGCGCCGCACCAGCCGCTGACGTTCGGCGGCGGTCGCACCGCCCCAGACGCCCTCTTTTTCGCGGACGGTGATGGCGAACTCGAGACAGTCCTGCTGCACGGGACACTCGGCACACACCGCCTTCGCCCGTCCGGACTCCTCCTCGGAGGGAGGGTAGAAGATGCTCGATTCGAGGCCTGCGCACGAGGCGCTGGCTTGCCAGCTCTGCATGGTCCAAATATTACGTTCCCGTGACGGTCAAGCCAAAATCCCTACGGAATAAGGTCAGTCCTGCCACTCTTCATGACGGAAACGAGCGAAGCGCCGGCGCTCAGCCCTCGCGCAGGTCGGCCAGCAGCTCGGCCACGGTGCCCTCGTCCAGCGGCACCGACGCCTGGTACTCGGGGTGGTTGACCGCCAGCTCCACCGGACCCGCTGCGAACGCCTCGACCTGGGCGTCGGTCAGCTCGAACCCGATGTAGTGGACCGAGGCGGTGATCTCCTCACGCGTCAGCTGGGCCTCGTGGTCGGCCTCGGGGGTATCGACGATCACCGAGCCGTCGGACAGGCGCAGCTCGATCGAGCGCTCGATGCCGACCAGCTTGGGCAGCCAGGCCCGTAGGTCCTCGTCGTTGGTCAGCTCGACGAACAGCGTCGCCGACAGGTTGCCCGGCTGAGGAATGAGCGGGTTGTAGGTCTCCAGCTCCTCGATGATCTGGGCGTCGGTCTCCATGCGCTCCACCCGGGCCATCTCCTGGATCTGGAAGCGCATCGTGTCCCGGTTCTCGAACATCAGGGTGATGAACTCGCCGACGCCGACGCGCCGCTTCTTCTTCAGGGCGATGATCCTGGTGCGGAACTCGTCGCGCTCGCCCTCGTAGGCGGCGTTATCGACGATGTCGTCCAGTGAGAGGGACCTGCTCATGTGATGCTCCTTGTCGGATGTTCGGATGGTGCAAGCGGCTGGGTGCGAGCGGTTGGGTGCGGCCAGAAACACGGGACCGCGACCGACTGGGTCGATCGCGGTCCGCGTGGACTATGGGTTTGCCGGAGCCGCGGTGCGGCGGCCCGATCGTGAGGGGCCAGGCCCCAAACGTCAGCTGACGTTCTCGAGGCCCTTGCCGAAGCGACCGGCGTGGCTCTTCTCGGCGCGTGCCAAGGTCTCGAGCCATTCGGCAACCTCTTCGAAGCCCTCGTCGCGGGCGGTCTTGGCGAAGCCCGGGTACATCTCGGTGTACTCGTACGTCTCGCCGGCGATCGCCGAGCGGAGGTTGTCCTCGGTGCTGCCGACGGGCTCGCCGGTGGCGGGGTCGCCGGTCTCGGCGAGGAAGTCGAAGTGACCGAACGCGTGGCCGGTCTCACCCTCGGCAACCGAGCGGAACAGGGCGGCGACGTCGGGGTAGCCCTCGATGTCAGCCTTCTGCGCGAAGTACAGGTAGCGGCGGTTGGCCTGCGACTCCCCCGCAAACGCCTCCTTCAGGTTGGATTCGGTCTGTGATCCCTTGAGTTCTGCCATGGCAGGTCCCTCATTCCCCGGTGCGTTGTTTGGCGAGGCAGTCACGGCACCGGCCACGAAAGACCACCTCGGTTTCCTCGACCCGGAAGCCACCCCGCTGACGGGAGGGCACACGAATCTCGGCTGTGTTGGCGGTGACGTCCCGAACCGCACCGCAGTCGTCGCACACCAGGTGATGGTGGGCCTCGACGTTGGGGTCGAAACGAGCCGAGCCCGTACCCAGGTTGATCTTGTTGATCTCCCCCAGGTCGGTCAGCTCCGCCAGCGTTTGGTACACGGTGCGCAGCGACACGGTAGGCATGTCGTCGACGATGTCGGCGTAGACGCCCTCCGCCGTCGGATGGCGCTCGTTGCCGTGCAGGGCGTGGAAGATGCGCTGGCGCTGCGGCGTGACCTTGCGGCCCGTGCTGCGAAACAGCGTCGTAAGTTCCTCCGGCGACCTCATGGTTGGCAAGGTAACACCGCAATGCTGAACAGCCAAGCATGCTTCCCAACAATCATTGTTGTTAGGGGCGCTTACCTTCCGGGGGCTCGCACGCCCGGACCCGCCGATCGAAGAGCGCCCGGAACACGCCAGGAACGGTCGCCGCCGTCCTGGCCAGCGCCCGGCTCTGGGCATCGGCGTAGATCTCGGCTGAGCCCCGCTCGATACCGGCGACGATGGCGACCGCCACCCGCCCGGGCTGCACCGGTTGGATCGATCCGGCGATCGCCGCCGTCTCGGCCGGCTTGAACCGCTCCTCTTCGGCGAGCATCGGCGTGTCGACGTCCGCCGGGTAGGCGCAGCCAACGTGAACACCGTGGGGGGCCAGCTCGGTGCGCAGCGATTCGGTCAACCCGCGCACCGCAAACTTGGCGGCGCCGTAGGCCGAGTAGCCGTAGATGCCGACGATCGCCGCCGCCGAGGACACCGCAACGATCGACCCGCTCCCCCGCCGGATCATCGACGGCACCACCGCCCGGATCGGCCACAGGGTTCCGTAGTAGTCGACGTCGATCATCGAGGTGAACACCTCGTCGCTCAGCTCGGTGAACCGGCCGGGGCGGGTGATGCCCGCCGACGTCACCAGCACGTCGACCTCGCCCCGCTCGGCGACGATGCGTTGAAAGCCGTCGGCGACCGCCTGACGGTCGGCGACGTCGACCGAGACGGAACCGACCGACGCTGCCCCGCCAAGCGCCGATTGGATCCGCTCGGCCGCCGCATCCAACCGGCCGCGGTCCCGCGCGAGCAACGTGACGCTGGCACACCGCCGGGCCAGCTGCAGCGCCGTCGCCTCGCCGATGCCGCTCGACCCGCCGGTGATCACTGCGTGGGCTCCCGCCACCGTCATTCCTGATCGTCCCATGCCTCAGATGGTCGCACGTGAGCAGCCTCCCGCGGCTACCGTCTGCGTCGGCCCCATCGTGGCGGACCAGGAGGCATTCGATGAGCACCAACCAGCCCGGAACGGGTACCGCAGGGAAGCCCAAGTCGGACGGGATGGCGCTGCTCACGCAGTACGGACCCCCGGCGGTCCTTCTCATCCTCCTCGTGTGGTTCGTCCTGGCCAACAGCCAGTCGGTTGAGGTGAACATCTTCTTCGTGACGGTCAGCGCACCGTTGGTCGTCGTGCTGCTCGCCACCGCAATCGTCGGCGCGCTCATCATGTTGCTGATCCAGCGGCGGGGCCGGAAGCGCGCCTAACCGCCGGCCGAATCCCGGCGCCTAACCGTGGCCGAGGACGATGGCCATGCTCAGGGTGACGACGACGAGCAGTGCCACGACGACGAAGCGCCAGTCGCGCTCTCGGGTCCACAGCACGACCAGCGCGAGGACGCGAAACAGCGGCGTCGCAGCCAGCACGAGCACCCCGAGCGCCATCACCAGGTCGGCGGTCGACCCCGAGGTCAGCGCAAACAGCTCGATGCCCGACGACCGGTGCGACCCGGACCCCACCTTCAACCCGAGGCCGATGGCCATCAGCGCCACCGCAAGGCCCAGCCCCACGCGCAACAGCAACTGCACAGCCCGCTGATCGCGGTGGATCACCTGCTGGGAGGCGGCCGACATCGACAGCGGGTCAGCGGCCAACGTCCACCCCCAAGGCCTTCAGCGCCATCTGCACCGATACCAACACCAGCACCGCAACCAACAGCCGGCGCAGCACCGTCGGCGACACCTTCGACGACGTCGCCGACCCGATCAGCGCACCGCCGACGACGCCCAGCGCCACCGGCGCCGCCGCGTAGGGCTCCACGTAGCCCCGGGCGAAGTAGATGAACAGGCTGGCCACCGCGGTGACGCCGATCATGAAGTTGGACGTGGCGGCCGCCACCTTGATCGGCACCCCCATGCCCTCGGTCATCGCCGGCACCTTCATGAACCCGCCACCCACGCCGAGCATGCCCGACACGGTGCCCGCCACCAGCGAGGCGGCGGCGCCGAGCGCCAGGCGGTTCGCCCCGTAGCGCACCAGCTCGCCGCGGTGTTCGTCGTAGTAGGCGCCGGCGAGCGTGCCCGGTTCCTCCCACCCGATCGGCTCGGCATCCGGTTCGAATTCGCTCCCTTCCGCCTTCACGCGCTCCGGCTTGCGTCCGCCCCGCACGACGGTCAGCGCCGTCGCCACCATCAACACGGCGAACAGCCCGGAGAGCAGCGACGGCGACACCAAGACCGCCACCAGGCCACCCATGATCCCGCCGATCGTCGTCGCCACCTCGAGGGTCATCCCCAGGCGCATGTTGGCCAGGCCCCGCCCCACATACGAGCTGCCCGCCGCCGTCGAGGTGGCCACGACCGCCACCAGCGAGGTGGCGACCGCCACCCGGATGTCGAAGCCAAACCCCAACACGAGCACGGGCACGATGACCAGCCCGCCGCCGATCCCGACGATCGAGCCGAGCCACCCGGCGAACACCCCCAGCAGCGCCATCGCTGTGACCGCCAGCAGCGACAGCTCCATCCCGGGTCAGCCTGCCTCGGCGGGAAACGTGCACACCGGGTGCGCCGTCGTGATGCGAACCCGGTCCCCCGCTGCGTAGCGGCAGCGCCCTGGGACCCGCACGGTCAGGTTGAGCGGCGGGTCGTCCAGCGTGACGTGCAGCCGCAGGTCGGCCCCGTGGTACGACAGCGCCTCGACCACCCCGAGCGCGCCGGGTTCACCGGACGCCGTCGTCTGTTCGACGCTGAGCTCCTCCGGCCGGATCAGCACCTGGCAGGGGCCCTCGGCGTCGTGCCAGGCGTCGACCTTCAGGCGGCCCAGCGGGCAGTCGACCTCGGCGCCCGTCGGCGTGCTCAGCGCCTGACCGGGGAGCACTGTGGCGTCGCCGAGGAACCGGCCGGTGTCCAGGTCGGGCGGGCGGTCATAGACGTCGCGCGGGTCGCCGGCGGCCACGATGGTTCCGTCGCGGATCACGATCAGGTGGTCGGCCATCGCCAGGGCCTCGGACTGATCGTGGGTGACCAACATGGCGGTGGCGCCGACACGCCGCAGCAGGTTGTGGACCTCCTCGCGCAGCTCGACCCGCAGCTTGGCGTCGAGGGCGGAGAACGGCTCGTCGAGCAGGATCAGCTTGGGCTCGGGGGCGAGCGCCCGGGCCAGCGCCACCCGCTGCTGCTGACCGCCGGACAGCTGGTGCGGCCTGCGGTCGCCCAACCCGCTCAGGCCGATCAGGTCGAGCAGCTCGTCGACCCGATCGCGACGGGCCGAGCGGGACGTGCCGGTGAGCCCGAAGGCGATGTTGCGGGCGACGCTGAGGTGCGGAAACAGCGCACCTTCCTGGGGGACGATGCCGATGCCCCGGGAGTGGGGCCGCACGGGGGCGGTCGTCGGCGAGTTGAGCGTGCGACCGGCCAGGGTGATCGCGCCATCGCTGGGGTTCTCAAACCCGGCGATGCAGCGCAGCAGCGTGGTCTTGCCCGACCCGGACGGGCCCAGCACGGTGGCGAAGCTGCCGTCGGCCACCTCGAGGTTGGCCCGGTCGAGGGCGACGGTGGCGTCGCCCCGGCGCGCCGGGAAGGTCTTGGACAGGTCGCGGACGCTCAGCACGGGTCGGTCATCGTATCGACGTCGTCATCGGCCGACCACGTGATCGCCCCCGCCTCGGCCAGGATCGGATCGACCCGGACCGGAGCGCCACGCGCCGAATCGGCCCGGTTCGGATCGGCGCTGCGAAGTGCGTTGCGGACGAGCAGCGCCACCGGCACCGCGCCGAGCAACACGAGCATGGCGGCATAGGGCGCCGCCGCGGTGAAGTCGAGCGCCTCGCCGTTGGTCGTCGCCCACAGCTGGGTCGACAGGGTCTGGCTGTTGAACGGGATCAGCATCAGCGTCGTCGTCAGCTCCTTGCTGGCATCGAGGCCGACGAGGATGGCCCCGGCGACGAATCCGGGCAGCGCCAGCGGCAGCGTGACCCGGGCGAAGGTCCTGGCCGGGCGGGACCCCAGCGAGGCGGCGACGTCGTCGTAGAGCTGCCGGGACGCCTCCAGGCCCACCCGCTGGTAGCCGACGGCCAGCGGCAGAAACAGGATCACGTACGCGGCGACGAGCACGACCGGCATCTTGTACAGGGCCGGTGCCAGGCGTGTTGCCAAGTAGACGAGGGACAGGGCCAGGATGGCGCTGGGGATGGCGTGTGCCACCCACACCGCCCGTTCGGTGAGCACCGATCGCAGCGAAGGGCGCCGCCCCACCCACCAGCTGACGGGAAAGGCCACGACGGTGGCGATCGCCGCGGCGGCCAGCGCGTACCCGGCGGTGCTCCCAAGCGCGCTTCCCACCTGCCCCCAGTCGGTCGTCACCTTCCGGCTGGTGTTGGTCAGCCCCCGGGCGGTCATCACCAGCGTCGGGCCCAGTGCGAGCAGCGGCACGATCAGCGCCGCCAGCGCCACCGGCACCTGCCAGCGCCCGAGCTGAAATCGGGCCGGAGGGCGGTCCAGGCCCCGGGCCCCGTGAAGTGCCGTGCCCGAGCGCGAGATCAAGCGGGTGCCGACGAGCACCATGATCGACAGGCCGGCGAGCAGCAGCGACAGCGAGCGGGCCGACTGGTAGTCGCCGTAGTCGAGCATCTCGGCCATCACCTTGGTGGTCAGCGTGCTGCGGCCCAGCTGCACCATGGCGCCGTACTCGGCCAGCACGTGCAGTGCGACGATCAGCACGCCGGCGGCCAGCGCCGGGCGCAGCGCCGGCAGCGTGACGTGCCACAGGCGGCTGGACCGCCCCGCCCGCAGGTTGGCCACCATCTCCTCCTGGGCAGGGTCGACCGTGCGCAGCGCCACGACGCACGGCAGAAACACATACGGGTACAGGCCGAGGGCAAGCACCACCGATGCGCCGAAGAAGCTGGTCACCCACGTCAGGCTGGGCGCATAGACCAGCTCGGCGGCGAAGGCGGCATACGAGCTGACGAACCCGGGGACGGCCAGCGGCAGGGCCAACACCACGGTCCAGGCTCGTGGAAAGGCAATGGACGTACGCGCCACCAAGAGTGCCCCCAGCACGCCGAGCACGACGGTGAGGACGGTGACGACCAGCACCAGCTGAATCGTCTGGATCGCCGCCGACGTTGTGGCCTCGTAGCCGAGCTCGTCGGCCAGATCCCCAAAGGAGATGCCGGTGACGAACAGGTAGACGACCGGGGCGATCGACAGCGCGGCGACAGCGACCGCGCCGCACGCGATCGCCGTCGTCCCAAGCCGTGGACCCCGCAGGGTCATCCGCTCGACATTCCCAACTGCTTCAGCAGCTTCTGGGCCTGGTCGGAGTTGGCCAGCTCATCCATGTCGAAGCTGGGCGACTCNNGCGATCGAGCTGTCCATCCCCTTCGCCACCGGATACTGGGCGCCGGACACGTCGATGTCGGCGTCGGCGATCAGCTTCTGGCCGCCCTCGGGAGAGGTCAGCCAGGCGAGGAACTTCTGGCCCTCGTCGATCTGATCGCTCGCCTTGAGGATGCCCGCGCCCGAGGAGAGGATGAGGTTGCCGGGGTCCTCGGCCGGGAAGTGGTAGATCTTCGACGTCATCGTGTCGGGCCCGCCCGACTCGTCGGCCAGCACCCACCAGTAGTAGTGGTTGGACAGGCCCATCGCGTGCTTGCCGGCCTCGACCGTGTCGCGCACGTTGCCGTTTTTCTGCTCGTTGACGCCGTTGGCCTTCACCTTTTTGAGGAACTCGGTGGTCTTGGCCTCGCCCTCGGTGGCCAGCAGGTACTGGGTGGTGGCGACGAAGGCGCCGGACGGCGCCCAGGCAAACTCGCCCTTGTACTGCGGATCGACGATGTCGGCCAGCGTCTTGGGCAGGTCGGCCTCGTCGATCTTCTCCGCGTTGTAGTACAAAACGCGGCTGCGGGCGGCGTAGGCCACCCACAGCCCGTCGCTCGAACTCAGGCCGGGCCGCACCTGGTCGAGGGTTGACTGGTCGACCGGCTCGAGCAGGTCCTTCGCACCCAGCTGGGCGGCCGGCCCCGGGTCCTCGGACAGGAACACGTCGGCCCGCGACGCTGCACCCTCCGCCTCGATCTGGCCGACGGTGGCACCGTTCTGGATGTCGAAGCGCACGCCGGTCTCGGCGGTGTAGGCGGCGGTGAGGCCCTCGATCAGCTCGGCGTGCTGGTCGGTGTACATCGTCAGCGTGACGCCGGAGTCGTCACCCGACGCCGAGCCGGAGTCGTCGCCGCCGTCGCCGCCACAGCCGGCGGCGATCAGCGCCATCGCAGCCACACCCACCAGCGCCGTCCGCATACGTCGACGGTTCGATCTCTCCACGTTCAACCTCGTTCCATGCTAGAAAAACGGCCGCGTGCACGGGGGTGACGCGGCTTTAGGGAAGCCTAACTAGCGGCGAAAGCGTCGAACGAGTCGGCCCGGTCGCCGCAGGTGCCCGCGTCTAACGTGAGGAACCCTTTCCCCCGGAGGTTGCCGTGAACGTCAGAAGATCTTCGACCGGCCGCGCATGGTCGACCGCCATCGCCGCCGCGCTCCTCATGTCGGCGTCGGCCTGCGGTGGGACGACGGCCACCGACCAGGCATCCGACAATCGGGGCTCCGACGACGACACCGCCGGATCGTCGACCACTACCGCTGCGCCCTCCGAGCCCGAGCCGCTCTTCGCCGACGAGTTCGACACCTCTGGGCCCGTCGATTGGGACGCGTGGCGGCCGATCCTCGAGAAGCGCCACGACTCCCGCCAGACCGACCGCGAGAAGAACGTGCGCGTCGAGGACGGCAACCTGGTGATCGAGGCCCACAAGGAGCAGTACAAGGATGCCGAGTACACCTCGGCGATGATCCAGACCAGGGAGTCGTATCAGTACGGACGGTTCGAGGCTCGGATGAAGCTGCCCGATGCCGAGGGCACCTGGCCGGCGTTCTGGCTGGTCAACGACGACCAGTGGCCCGACTTTGGCGAGATCGACGTGATGGAGCACTTCGCCCGAAAGACGGCGACCAAGGGCGACCCCCAATCGATGGGCTACGTCGAGTCCAACCTGCACTCCACTCCCCCAGCGGCGGTCGAGGCGCTGACCGACTGGGGCCGGGTGACCTCCACCCCGGTCGACGTCACCGAGTGGCACACCTACGCCGTCGAGTGGGCCGAGGGCGAAATCCGCTTCTTCATCGACGACGAGCAGACCGCCGTGCACGAGCGACCCGACGGCGACGAGCCCACCTGGCCCTTCGACGACCACCCCGAGGTGATCGTGTTCGACATGTTCATGGGCGCCTACGCCGGCCCAGTCGACGCCGAGGCGCTCCCGCAGAAGCTGCTCATCGACTGGGTGCGAGCCTGGCCCCTCGACGAGCCGTAGCGGCGGCGCTCCGTCCGGCGGAGTCCTCCCGAATTGCCCATTGCCTATCAGTGATCGTTTATCTATCGTTGATAGGTAGCGGGTCGATAAGCGATCCGCATCGGATGAGGGGGCTCACCATGCACACCGCCGTCGACGAGATCGCACCGGACACTTTTCGGCTCTCCACCTACATCGCCGACGTCGGGCCCACGGGCATGACGTTCAACCAGTTCCTGATCCGCGACGAGCAGCCGATGCTGTTTCACACCGGTCACCGCCAGCTGTTCCCGCTCGTGTCCGAGGCGGTCGGCACGCTGGTGCCCCTCGAGGACCTGCGCTGGATTGCCTTCGGCCACGTCGAGGCAGACGAGTGCGGCTCGATGAACCAGTTCCTCGCCGCTGCGCCCGACGCCCAGGTCACCCACGGCGCCCTGGGTTGCATGGTGTCGCTCAACGACATGGCCGACCGACCGCCGGTCCCACTCGAGGACGGCCAGGTGATCGAGCTCGGGCGGCACCGGGTGCGCCACATCGACACCCCGCACGTGCCCCACGGCTGGGAGGCCCGCCTGATCTTCGACGAGACCACCTCCACCCTCTTCTGCGGCGACCTGCTGACCCAGCTGGGCGAGGCAGCCCCGCTGGTCGACAACGACGTGCTCGCCGCCGCTGCGATGGCCGAGGACGTCTTCGGCGCCACCTGTCTGACACCTGCGACGGCCCCGACGATCCGCCGCCTCGCCGACCTGGGCGCCACCACCCTGGCCACCATGCACGGCTCGGCCTTCGACGGCGACACCGCTGCCGCGCTGAACGCGCTGGCCGACTCCTACGACCAGCGCCTGCTCGCCGCGGGCTGACCCCATCCAATCCCCGTCCCACCCAACCCCTCCCCGAAGGACGCCATGACCACTCCCGCCCCACCAACCGACCGGCGCCGAGAACGCCACCTGGCCAAGCGGGCCACGATCGTCGCCGAAGCCTGGACGCTCGCGCGACGCGACGGCCTTGCCGCCATCTCGCTGCGGGACCTCGCCGACCGGGTGGGCCTTCGACAGCCGTCGCTGTACGCCTACTTCGACTCCAAGCTCGCCCTCTACGACGCCATGTTCGCCGACGGCAACCGCCAGCTGATCGAGGCGGTCTCGGCGCTGCCCGACCACGACGACCCCCACGAGGCGCTCGTCGATCTGGTCGAGGAGCTCACCCGGTTTTCGGCGGCCGACACCGTCCGCCACCAGCTGCTCTTCCAGCGCACCATCCCCGGCTTCGAGCCGTCCGAGCAGTCCTACGCCGTCGCAAGAGAGTTCTACGCGATCGGCCAGGAACGCCTCGCCGCTGCCGGGGTCGGCGAACCAGGCGACCTCGATCTGTTCACCGCCATCGTGTCCGGCCTCACCCACCAGCAGGTTGCCAACGACCCCGGCGGCGACCGCTGGGTGCGCCTCTCGCGCCAGGCGGTCGAGATGTACCTCGCCCAGATCGAACGGAAGCACCCAGCACAGCAGTCCAACTAGAGGAAGGCACCGACATGACGACCGAGACCAGCGTCGACGTGACCAGGATCCCCAGGATCACCCACGACGAGGCGACGGCGATCACCGCCGTCGAGAACCGCAAGTTTGGCGAGCAGCTGCGCAGCCTCGGGCCCGACGACTGGATCGCCGCCACCGACTGCGAGCGGTGGGACGTGCGGGCGATGGCCGCCCACGTCGTCGGCGGTGCCGCCGGGCAGATCTCGCCCCGCGAGTTTGTGCGCCAGGTGCGCACCGGCCGGCCGATCATGAAGGAGATCGGCGCCAAGTACTGGTGGGACGGCATGAACGAGGTGCAGGTTCGGGAGCGTGCGGATGTGAGCACCGACGAGCTCATCGCCGAGTGGGACACCAACTCCGAGAAGGCCCGGATCGCCCGCAACAAGCTGCCCAAGCCGATCGGCCGCCTGCCGCTGCTCAACCTGCCGGCACCGGTCGGACGCCGACCGCTGACGTACCTGTTCGACATGGGGTTCACCCGTGACGTGTGGGCGCACCGCATGGACATCGCCGCGGCCACCGGCCACCCGATGGACCTCGACGCCACGCACGACGGACGCATCGTCGCCGACATCGTCGCCGAATGGGCCGGCTACTTCGACGAGCCGTTCACCCTTGAGCTGACCGGCCCGGCCGGTGGCACCTTCACCTCGGGCTCGGGTGGCAAGACCGTCCGGATCGATGCCCTCGAGTTCATGATGATCCTCGCCGAACGCACCGAGGGAACCGGCCTGCTCCAACACACGCTGCCGCTCTAGGCGACCCCCGGCACGTATGTACAATACGTACATGGCAAATAAGACGATCAGCCTTCCAG
>MTKZ01001424.1_pt1 | contig 19521 bp, 18 predicted proteins | sample 1042781 | NCBI WGS metagenome assembly MTKZ01 (sample SAMN06212207, study PRJNA360539) | anaerobic digester metagenome | biome: Wastewater treatment plant; material: sludge; isolation source: anaerobic digester fed with sludge from wastewater treatment plant | place: Denmark: WWTP Viborg ... | reverse complement strand
ACAGGATAAAGTACATTGACTACAAGGATCCTGAGTTCCTCAAGAAATTCCTGAATGATCAGGGTAAGATACTGCCCCGCAGACTTACCGGCACATCATTGAAATATCAGAGGAAAGTGGCCAAGGCCGTAAAGAGAGCGCGTCATATTGCTCTTCTGCCCTATGTAACTGACCTGTTAAAATAAGGAGGTACTATTATGGAAATCATTTTATTACAGGATGTCAACAAACTAGGTCAGAAAGACGACATAGTTAATGTAAAGAACGGATACGCAGCTAATTATCTTATTCCGAAGGGATTCGCCGTTGCAGCTACAAGTTCTGCGAAGAAGATGCATTCGGAAAACCTCAGGCAGAGGGCTCATAAGGAAGAAAAGATAAAGGCTACGGCACAGGAAACCGCCGCCAGTCTGGCAGAAGTCACACTGGTTGTCGGTGCCAAGACCAGTTCATCAGGCAAGATCTTCGGTTCGGTAAATACCATTCAGATTGCGGAAGCGCTTAAAGACAAAGGATTTGATATCGACCGCAAAAATATAACCCTGCCGGAAGATCAGATAAAGGAAATAGGAAAATACAAGGCTGTTATTAAACTTCACAGGGACGTAAGGGTCGAAGTGGAATTTGAGATAGTGGCCGAATAAAAAGATTTATGGACGAAGAAAAAAAAGGACATGTCATTGCATGTCTTTTTTTTTGGACATGCCATGGCATGTCCTTATTTTTTTAGTACTCGTCGTGATAATCCCTCCTCCTCTCATACTTAAGGTCGGAAAGAACAGCAGCCTTGACCCTTATGGTAAAGTTCCACATCTTCATCGTGCCATTGGGGATCCAGTTGAAACTCATATCCCAGCAGTGGAGATCACGTGAAATTCCGATCTGGGTCATGGTAATCTCCTTCTGTTTAAAATCGAATCCGCTGGTATATGTAATAGCTGTCTTTTTGGTAAGGGTAACATTTCCGTTCACTGAAAGGGTTTGTGTAAGATTTGATTTCAGGGAAGGTTTTGAATAACTCAGGTTATAACTTACACGCATTGACCAGGGCACATCAAATATTGAATATCCGTAATCGTCAAATAACCTGTCTTCTGTTCCTGCAGGTGCCGAGGGATTCGGAATAGCCCCGGTCTGGTCCTGATAGAACGCCCCGGTCCTTGAATCGGTCACAGGCGAAGAAGAAGGTCCCGGCGAACCTCTCTTACTGTCGCCCATTATCAGCTTTCCGAGATCGAAATCGAGGCTTACATTGAAGTTTGTAAGGCGCATCAGTTTCCCGTTCTGCTCAAATGCTGTTCTTGCGACGGGCCTCCCCTTTTCATTGATGCCGTAAAGTGAGAAACTGCTTCCGGCCGATATTCCGACATTATTGAAGAGTGAGGTTCTGAGAACCATGTTTACGGGTGCCCATTTCATCGAATCCGCGAAGATATTATATGATGTGGAAACACCCAGATTCTCTATCAGCTTTACCTTCTGAGGTTTAGTGGCAGTGTCATCCCTTGAGAAAACCTTGGCCTCAAGCAGGTTTGTGAGATTAAAGGAAATCTGTCCGTTTCGTTTTGACAGGGATGGTGTGCCATAGATATTTCCGTCGAAGATCGAATATTCCCGGATGTTGCCGAGGGTGTCGCGCTGAACGGTACGGTAAAGATCGCTGCTCAGTCCTTCAAGGCTCGGGATATAGCTGAAGCTCACCGAAGGCTTCATCACGTGCCTGATGGCCTGTACCCTGGAGTTACCAGAGAATGTGAATGTTCCGAATATCTGCGGATTAAAGCTGGCGCTGATTGAAGGATTGAAAGCCTGACCATAGAAGGTGCCCCGGGTAGTGTCGGTCACTTCCATAGGGATAATCTCATTTTTCTCAGGATCGAAATAATCTGCCACCCATCTCTTTTCATATTTCTGGGTATAGAGAACACCACTGTACCTTAATTGGGGCGAAATGGAGAAATTTCTGAAAGGCCGGAACTGTATGCTTAAGGGAATATCATGTTTGAATCCGTTGCGCATATTCTGCCAAACCTTGTTTGTAAAAAGAAGGCTGTCGTATGTGTTTATCTGGTTATCGAGTGAGGCAGAGTACTGAAGCTGAAGCTCCTGGTACCATTTTGAAGGTCCGGGGTTGTTTCGGTTCTTAAAAGGGTAAATACGGCTCATATTGAAACTGACCTTCGGCAGGTTAAGCGCTACTGACTTGTTTTTAACGTTCTGACTGTGGTTCATGCTTGCAGAGAGGTTGAAAGGGGTTCCCTCCCAGCTCTTTGAGTAACTGACGCTCGACTGCCTCTGAGTTGTAACATGTTCAGAAACATTATAGCTGTTTGTCTTGTCGTATCCGCTTGAACTCATGTTGACGTTCGCAGAAAATCTCTGACCCGGACGAGCTTTGGCATCCTGATTATATGTCCAGCCGATCTTATAGTTTGTCGCCTTGCTGTAATCCTTCAAACCTTTATGTCCTGATACGTTATTGGCATAACTGAACAGGAACTGACCCGAGTACTTGTATCTTTTTGCGTAGTTCGACTGTGCAGTAAGCATCCAGGTACCATTTGTATAGATGTTACCTTTCAGGGCAAGGTCAAAAAAATCGCTGATGGCAAAATAGTAACCTCCTTCAGTCAGATTGTATCCCCTCTCCTGTTCCTGTCCTACCCTGGGTATGAGAATGCCCGAGGCAGCTCTTTTAGTCTGAATGGGGAAAAAGCCGAAGGGAAGGGCAACCGGAAGCGGTATGCCTTCAAGAACCAGGTTACCGGGTCCTGAAATAATCTTCTTTCCGGGATATATCTTTGCTTTAGGCAGATTGATATAGAAATGAGGATGTTCAGCTTCGCAGGTTGAGTAAGTGCTTTTTGCAATGTTGGAAGTTCCGTCTTCAAGAAGCTTGGTTACCTGGCTTCTCAGAAGCCCGTCTTCCTGCTTTGTTACGATCCTGTAGGCTATTGCCTTACGTGTCACAAAGTTGTAGAGCAGAGAATCAGCCTCCAGCTCCTGATCTCCCTGCCGGAAAACCGGAGTTCCGGTGACTTTACCGGTGGTGTCGGCCCTCCCTGTGGCGAATACGGTATTTGAACCCATATCAAACACTATTGAATCGGCCTTTATCTCCATGTCACCATAGGTAACTTCAGCCTGATCAATCATTATGGTTCTTTTATTGACAAGATCGTTGATCTTCCTGCCTGCAGAACGATATGTTACCTGTTTGTCTATTCCTTCCGGTGAGATCTTCTTAAGTACCTGAACGGTGGTATCGGCAATGATTGTTTCGGACCGGACAGCCATGGTGTCGGCAGGGGATATTTCCTGTTGTGAAAATAATGAAACAAAATGGCCCGTTAACAGGATCACTACCAGTAGCCGCTTTTGTATAAAAAAATACAACTTTAATACTATTTTTGTACAGTTTTTGTGTGACCTCCGGATGTCAGGCGCAAAACTAAGTAAAAAAACACGAACTAGTGATGGGTTCAATTACTAAAAACGGCAAAGAACGTACCAATTATATAAAGGTACTTAAATTGCTTTCGCTTTGCTCACTGGTATTTCTGTTTACCGCCCTTCAGGTTGCCGGGTCAACGGAAAAAACCTGGGTTGTGGTTATCGATGCCGGGCATGGCGGGAAAGATCCCGGAGCATTGGGAGCAAAAAGCAGGGAGAAGGACATCAACCTTTCAATAGCTCTGAAAACAGGCGCATACCTTGAAAAAAATGTAAAAAACGTAAAAGTGCTTTACACCCGAAAGACAGATCTTTTTGTCGGGCTCAAGGAAAGAGCAGAGTTTGCCAACAAGAACAAGGCAGACCTCTTTATATCCATCCATGCAAATGCAATGCCTGCAAACAGGAATATTAAAGGAGCCGAGACATTCATCATGGGGCCGTCGAAAGATGATCAGAATCTTGAAGTTGCGATGAAAGAGAACGAAGCCATTGTATATGAGGACGATTACACGACAAAATATGAAGGCTTTGATCCTAAATCGCCGGAATCATACATAATCTTCTCTCTGATGCAGAATGTGTTCCGGGAACAGAGCACGGAGTTTGCCTCACAAGTCCAGAGTCAGTTTAAAAACCGGGCAGGACGAATTGACCGGGGGGTGAAGCAGGATGCTTTCTGGGTACTGTATATGACATCGATGCCCAGTGTACTGATAGAGACAGGTTTCCTAACAAATGCTGATGAAGAGAAGTACCTGGCCTCAGAAGAAGGACAGGATTATCTTGCTTCAGCCATTTACAGGGCAACCCGGGATTATTTCAGCGAAATTGAGAAGAAAAGCCAGGTCTCAAATTTTGTCCCGGCAACCGAAAGAGTAACGCACGACACACTTGCACCTGATGAAAAAGAGGCGGTGCTTATGCCGACTTTCATGGTCCAGATAAAAATTTCCAAGGAAAAGCTCGAGACAAAGCCGGAAAATTTCAACGGGATAACAGATGTTGTTTCGATTCCGGCCGGGGATCATTACAAATATGCAACAGGCAGTTTCAGCTCATTTTCAGAGGCCGCCGAACATAGCAAGGTTATCAGAAAACTGTACAGCGATGCCTTCGTCATAGCTGTAAAAGACAATAAAGTACTACCTTTACAGGAGGCAATCGATATGAAAGGATCCAAATAAATCTGCCAGGTTAATGAAAAAAATCTCACACGAAGTAAAAATAGGAGCCACAGCCCTGATCAGCATTCTTGTTTTTATCTGGGTATTCAATTACCTGAAGGGTAAAGATATCTTCAGAAGCACATCGGTTTATTATGTTGTGTATGACAGGGTAAACGGTCTTGCAGAATCAAGTCCCGTTGAAGTAAACGGATACAAGGTAGGCGTGGTTCAGTCGTTAAAATTCCTCGATCCGCTCAGCGGGAGACTGCTTGCCGTTCTGTCTGTTGAAAATAATTTCAGGCTGCCTGTCAACACTGTTGCAGAAATTACTACAGCCACTCTTATTGCCGGAATGAAAATTCAGCTTGTTTACGGCTCCGGTCCGGGCACCTATTCCAGTGGTGACACCATCCCGGGAAGACTTGCTGAGACAGTAATAACAAAAGTTGAGAATGAGCTTCTTCCTCTCAGCGGCAAGATCTCAGATCTTATCAGTTCGCTCGATACTGCAATATCTTCCATAAATGACATTGTAACTCCCGGATTCAGGTCAGACATAAGAACAGGCGTTGCCAGTATTAGCAGTGCCGCCAGGAGCATCGACAACAAGGTTTTGAAGGAGACTCTTGAAAATATCAACACATTCACGGCCATGCTTGCAGACAATTCCGGGAACCTCTCTTCGGCACTAAGCGGTCTGGAGTCGGTTGCCGACACACTTGCCGCGGCAGACCTGTATTCATCTGTAAACAACCTGAAGTCAAGCCTTGAACAGGCTTCATTACTTCTTAATAACCTCAATGAGGGTCGCGGCACTGCAGGGCAGCTTATGACAAATGACTCTCTTTATACAAACCTGTCGAATACCCTCGGGAGTCTTAACCTGCTTCTGGCTGATATGAGAACCAACCCAAAGAAATATGTACATTTTTCCCTTTTTGGAAGAAAAGAGAGGCAGGAATAATTGACTTTTTATAAAATTCAGAGTATCTTGAGCTTAAATCGGGGCAATAAATTGATGGAAAAATAGTACCCGTTTTTAACATTTCACGGCTGATTTTGATCATGAGATTATAAAGAACTGTTATACACGTACAAACTTCACCAGACATACATAACCCACTATTTATCAATCAATTAAATCTCAACAAATATTTTTTTCATATAAGTTACTGACCGTTAAAACCATATACTTTTTTTGAAATAATCAAGCGAAAAAAATTTTTTTTTTAACTTTTTTTTTTACAAATATTGCTGTGTGAATCAGCTTGACTGAATACCATAAAACTACTAACTGGAATTTTTCATGAACAAGTCGCACATTGATGTCTGGAATAACTGTCTGCAGATAATAAAGGACATAATTCCATCCGTCAGTTTTAAAACATGGTTTGAACCGATAATACCGTTGAAGCTTGAAAACAATGTTCTGACAATTCAGGTTCCAAGTCCGTTTTTTTATGAGTATCTCGAAGAGCAATATATTGACATACTCAGGAAAACCCTGAGACGTGAGATTGGTACAGATGCAAAGCTCGAATACAATGTGGTTCTTGAAAACGCCAATTTCTCCGACGGAAAACCTTATACTGTAAGATATCCCTCACGCAACAAGACCGATCTGAACAACAAGCCGCTTCAGGTCCCCTTTGATGTTACCCAGCCTTCGATCAAGAATCCTTTTGTAATTCCGGGGATAAAGAAAGTCCACTTTGATCCGAAACTTAATCCCGATTACAATTTCAACAACTATGTGGAGGGTGAATGCAACAGGCTGGCGAGATCGGCCGGAATAGCCGTTGGCAATAATCCCGGTGGCACGGCATTCAATCCGCTTATGATCTACGGTGATTCAGGGCTGGGTAAGACTCACCTGGCACAGGCGATCGGGATTCTGGTAAAGGAGAAGCATCCCGACAAGGTGGTCCTTTATGTCAATGCCAATAAATTTCAGACTCAGTTTGTTGAATCGGTCAGGAACAACAACAAAAACGATTTTCTGCACTTCTATCAGATGATAGACGTTCTCATTCTGGATGATGTTCATGAATTTGCGGGAAAAGAAAAAACCCAGGACACCTTCTTTCATATATTCAATCACATTCATCAGTCGGGAAAGCAGCTGATACTCACCTGCGACAGACCTCCTGTCGAACTTCAGGGGATGGAACAGAGGCTTCTTTCGAGGTTCAAATGGGGGCTTCAGGCAGATCTGCAGAGACCCGACTATGAGACAAGGCTTGCTATTCTCAGGAAGAAAGCATACAATGACGGCATCGAACTGCCCGATGAGATTTTCGAATATCTGGCAGCCAACATATCCAACAACATAAGGGAACTTGAAGCAGTTCTCATCTCCCTCTACGCCCAGTCGACCCTGAACAGGAAGGAGATCACCCTGGATCTTGCCCGTCAGATGGTTGAAAAGCTTGTTACAACCACCAGGAGGGAGATTACAATTGAATATATTCAGAAGATCGTATGCGATTATTATAAAATACCCATTGAACAGATTCAGGGTAAAACCAGAAAGAGGGAAATAGTCCAGGCAAGGCAGGTTTCGATGTACTTTTCAAAGAACCTGACAAAAGCCTCCCTTGCAAGCATAGGGTCTCATATAGGCGGAAAGGATCATGCAACGGTACTGCATGCCTGTAAAACCGTGAACAATCTCATGGATACTGACAAGCATTTCAGGAACCAGATCAACGAGATTGAAAAGAAACTCAAGGTCTGATTATTTCCTTATCCTGAAGTTCAGCAGATCGATATCTTTCACGCACCGGAATCCCACTGTGGAATTCCTGTCAAATCCCGGTGATACCATCAGCATCATCTGAGTTTTGTCGAGAGGCTGAGGACCTCCCTTTATGTACCACCAGCTCGACACCGGATTATAGAAGCTTCCCCCTCTTATTATCGAAAAATAATATGAACCATTGAAATACATGTCGCCTGTCATCTGCCAGACATTTCCAACCATATCGACCACCCCGTAAGGGCTCATGCCTTTATTAAAGGCGTCGACCGGAGTTGGTTTATCAAATGCATTGTTGCACAGGGTCCCGTGGAAATCATCCCCCCAGGGCCATCTTCGCTGGTCAGTCCCCTGAGCTGCACGCTGCCATTCTGCTTCGGTGGGAAGTCTTTTCCCGGCCCATGCCGCGTAGGCCTTCATATCCTCAATACTCAGGTTGACAACAGGATACCTTTCCTGCCCCTGCCGGTATATCCCCATATCCCAGTGCCGCAGATACCTTACTGTATCTACAGGCCTGTAGCCCGTACTCTGAAGAAACTCGTAATACTGTGCATTGGTAACAGGATACCTGTCAATAAGAAAACTGTCTATCCTCGCCGTAACATCACTTGCATCGGGATATGGTATGAAATCGTCATCTGCTGAAACACTGTAGGAAAAATCTCCTCCCGGGACGAGTACCATATCAGGAGCGATGCCGGTTGCCGGAGGTGTTTTCTGAACCCTGCTCACCAGCCAGGGCTTTCCTCCTTCACGCATCAGGATGTTCTCATCCACAAGAATATTCTCCCTCTTCAGCTGAACAATGATCTTATCCTCATAATAGCCAAAAAGATTCTTCACTGACAGCACCGTATCCCCGGTTTCCTTCAGTTCAACAAAAGCCGTTTTTCCTGAAGGATTACCCTTCCAGACAATAATATGTGAGCCTTCCGGTGTACTGATGCGAAGGGAGTCTCCCGTGAGTCTGGTCCTCAGAATCTTTCTGAATGCTGCGATGCAGTCAACCGAACCCTCCTTTCGTGTACCTGCCTCTGAAAGAAGCCATCCTGAAGTCTTCACGCAGGCATAGGAGATCCCATTATCCGTTTCAATATTAGTATTTTCGTGATTCCAGAGGGATACATAATGAAAATTACTGTCATTTTCAATCCTGAAAAGCGGACCCTGGTACCCTTCAGGTCTCATGTTCAACACAGTATAAATTATCTTTCCTTCCGAGGTCCAGCGGTTAACATAGATATTGTCAGCTCTTGTACCGATCAGCGGGGTCCAGTCCTTATCAAGAAAAGCATCACTGTTCTGCCTCAGGATGTCTGTTGTTCTGGCCAGGTAACCGAGATCCTCCTCCAGACCGGAATTCCTTCCTCCGGGGCGGAACATGTTGAGTTCGGTACCATAACCATTAAAAAATGCAACAGCCAGTTCCCTGTGTATCACGTCTTCCCCGGGATCGCAGACCCTGAAGATAGAGAAATCGGGTTTAATAAGCTTATTAAGATTAAGTTCGGGACTTAAAAATATCGCATTATGAACCCTTCCTGAAATGATACCAGGCATATCGACGGGCACTGCCATCCCTTCCGAATACATTACAACTCCTTTTCTTACACTGTCGGCAGCAGACTGGAGCTCATAGCTCGAGTTACCACGGGTATCAAGAACTACTCCGTCAGCCTCGGTGTCCCTTATAAGCCGTGCCATACCCTGGTAGTGATTTTCGTCTCTTGTGCTCAGATCCCATGGATTATATGCTATAAAGAACCTTGTCCCGCTTTGTTTTGCAACACGGCTGAAGTTACGGAGCTGTGTTATTCCGCCGGGCAGATCGGCATAAAGATCCCACTGGTTTCGCTGATCAAGTCCCAGACGCGGCCACGTCGGCCATAATCCAAAAACATCGACGAATCCGAACCTGTCGATATAACCACGGAGCATTTCACCGAAAGTGTATTTTCCGCTTGTCCTGTCAAAAAATTCCTTGTCCCAGGCCATCCTGAGAACTATCAGGTAACTGCTCTTTATCCAGGCAAGGTCAGGCCGTTCATAAAGGGTATTGTCAAAGGCTTCAAGGTCGTAGATATACCTGTCCCTGAAAACCTTTCTGAGTCCGTTCTGCCAGGGGCCCACCGACAGTTCTGCGAACATATTGTAAGTTACACTTGCATTCGGAGGAAGTAGGGTCCTGTATCGTTGTTTCACCCCTCCCTCAGTGCCTTGCCTTCTTACAACCGAGCATAGTGAATAATTGCCCTGCATTTCAAATGAGGTATAACCGAGCTCCCATGCATTGTCAGGCAGGATGACCCTCACAGGTTTGTATCCCGGCCGGAAAAGCATTGCTCTTGCCAGGCCCTCCGGTCCACCGGCTGTAATTGTAACCGTTTCATTATCTGAAATAAAAGGTACTACATTACTGATAGCAATTGTATCGGTGGACATATTCTCAAACACGAAGGAGGAGCGCCAGACCGGCATGCCCTGATCTGAATTTTTATAGCTAAGTTTCAGCTTATTCCCGAAAATCATTGAGTAACCTTCATCCTCCTTCACAGCATCAGTATCGGCTGTTGAATACATTTTTTCGCCCGCCTGAAAACTTAAAACAGGAATTTTCCGTTTAAAATACATCACGGTACTGTCTGACATTATCAGACTGTCGGCAAAAAGGCCTTCGGGCCCGGAGAAATGGATTTCGGCAATTGACTGTGAGTTAGCCGGAATGACAACGGAAAAGAAAGTAATTGTCAGAAGGATAAACAGAATATTCTTTGTACGGGGCATAAATTACTGATTAAACAAAAAATAAAGGTAAAGACTTTAGTTGAACGACATGCATTGTTTTAGCGAGTAACCAGGAAAAAAATTAAAAAATGTCATTTCCCAAAAAGATACCACAAATACTTCTTTTGATACTCGTCGCTCTGGTGTTGACAACTGGTTGTTCGTCGACAAGGAAGAATCCGTATTATCAGAAAAGGATTCAGGCCTCAAAAACGAACACTAAGCAGCTTGGCAAAAACAGGTATTACTTTTCTGATTCATACCAGAAGAAGCTCCAGAAGAGTTACAAAAGGAAGTAGACATCACGCATATCACTCTTCGCATTCAAAGCTCAGGCCGTCGTATGCAAGCATTATTCCTGATGGCAGTGAGGCTGAAACCTCCTCATGAAGGCCCATCTGATGTCCGATATGGGTTATATAGGCCTTTCGGGGGGATATTTCCCTTATAAGGTCTGTTGCCTCCCTGAGACTGAAGTGAGAAATGTGTTTTTCTTTCCTTAAGGCATTGATAACAAAATACTTCACTCCGAACAATCTCTCCTTTGTCTCCTCAGGGACATAATTGGCATCAGTAATATAGGCGAAATTACCCAATCTGAAACCCAGGATCGGAAGTCTGTAATGAAAGATCCTGAGAGGCACCAGTGTTAATTTGTTAACAGTAAATCCTTAATCGGGAATATTATTGAGCCTCATTCGGGGAATCCCCGGATACTGATATTCGGCAAAAACATATGAATAATCTTTCCTTACTGCTGCCTGGACTCTTTCTTCCGCATAAATATCAATAGCATCCTGGCTCTTATAATTGAATGCCCTTACATCGTCCATTCCGGAAATATGATCCTTGTGCTCATGAGTCAGCACAATTGCATCGAGATGCCTGACATTCTCCCGTAGCATTTGCTGCCGGAAATCCGGACCGGCATCTATAACGAGGGTAGTATTGTTGCTCTCAATCAGCACGGAGGTCCTCAACCGGTTATCATGCCGGTCAGAAGATCTGCACACAGGACAATCGCAGGCGATAACCGGAACACCCTGAGAAGTACCCGTACCCAGAAATGTAATTTTCACTTTTGTCAAATTTCATGGCAAACCTAAAGCAAAAATCGTAAACCGCCAATATGCATTTCATCTTTTTAGCTATCAGCATCCGGTACTTATTTCTACATTTGCCGGATATATATCTATAAAGGTGCCCGGAAAAATATTTCTTATACCAGTTACCCTCGGCGACAGTGACTATAACAGGGTGATACCGGAAAAGGTTCTGGAGATAACCAGGGGATTGAGGCTGTTTGCTGCTGAGGAGATCAGAAGTGCAAGAAGATATCTCAGGCTAATAGATCCGGGATTTCCTATTGAATCGACCATCTTCCTTGAACTTAACGAGCACACCGGCGACAGTGAGATAGAACATTATCTCGATCCGGTACTGAAGGGTACGGATATGGGAATTATGAGTGAAGCAGGACTACCTGGAATAGCGGATCCCGGCTCAAAACTCGTAATGCTCGCTCATAAACGAAAGATCCGGGTTATTCCGCTGACAGGTCCGTCTTCAATAGTCATGGCATTAATTGCATCGGGACTGAACGGTCAGAACTTTACCTTCAACGGATATCTTCCGGTAAAGCCTGCGGAGAGGGCTGCAAAACTCAGGGAGCTTGAAAAACGGGCAAGGGAAGGCTTTTCTCAGATTTTTATGGAAACACCATACAGGAACAGGAAAATGCTTGAAACTTTACTTTCCGTCTGTAACAGTGAAACAAAGCTTTGCATAGCCGTAAACATATCACACCCCGACGAGAGCATAATAACAAAGACAGTCTCGGAATGGAAAAATGCTGTACCGGATATTGACGACCGGCTGGTTGTATTTATTATCCAGTAACTACCTCGCAGTTGAATATTCATCAATGCTGAGGATCTCTATATCGAAGAGAAGGGGTGTAAATCCTGGAATTTTGACCGGCCCCTTGTAACCCTGGTAAGTGATCTCGTTAGCTCCGAAGGCAAGTCCCGAAGGTATAAGGAAAAGAGCCTTTCCTCCAGCCTTCATATACATAAGACCTTCATGAAAACCTGGTATGGTGTAATATTCATTCATTATATAATCAAGAGTATCAACTCCCAGGCAGGTATCGAACACTGTTCCGTTCAAAAACTTTGCAGAGTAAAGAACATGCAGAGTATCATATATATCGACCTGGACGCCTGTTCCCAGCCTGGTATCAAGATAATACAGACCGCTGGTTTTCAGTTCAAAATCGAGGGTGTCATTTTCATTCAGAAATGCCTGGATCTCCAGTCTTTCCTGCTCTCTGAACTCTTCCGTGCGATTGTCAAGCTTGCAAGAGGATACTGATAAAAGAAAAATGATAAAGAAAACCGGCAACGAAAGATTAACAATATTACTAAGTTTCATAGGATTAATTTTAGTTATCAGATAGCATCAATAATCATTCCAGAAATCTCAGAAAGCAATTTTTATTTTGTAAACAATTATGCTTCTGGACGGAATTTTCTTTCCGTCACCCACCAGACCATAAGCAAGAAACGGAGGAAGGATGAAAAGAGCTTCTCCCCCGCGCTTCAGCATCCTGAGCCCCTCATTCAATCCTGCTTCAATATCAGTGCGCCCCAGAACTACCTCCTTCGGACCGGTCTCAGATGAGTCATAACACAGAGTACCGTCAAGGAGGGAGCATTCATAATGCATTATGATCCTTTCATTATCTGTTAAATAATCTCCTTCACCCTCATTAATAATCATATACCAGAGTCCGGCCGGAGATTCAGTCATTTTCAATCCCTTCCTCTCAATGTAGTTTCCGATCACTTCCCTGTCTTTCTGAATCAGGTAATGGTTCAGATCGGCCATGTCCTTACCTCCCGGCTTCTGAACGGCAGCAGGTCCTCCTTTTTCATTCCGGCATGAGACTGAAAAAAGCAAAAGAAGAATCAAAAAAATCTTTGAATTCATATGTCTATATGGCATTGCCTGGCTTTTCCCCGATTTCACCAAGAACCTTGAGAAAATATTCAATTGTATTATCAAGCGTGTCATAGTATTCGCCCCCGGAAGCATTCATGTGTCCACCACCATTGAAGTATCTTGACGCAAATTCATTTACGGCGAAATTTCCCTTTGAGCGGAATGAAATCTTTACAAAATTATCTTTCTCCAGAAAAAGTACTGTAAAATTGATACCCTTTATTGACAGCGGCATATTTACAAAACCCTCGGTGTCGCCTTTGACATGATTGAAGTCAGCCAGCTCTTTTCTGGTCAGAGCAATGTAGGCAGTGCGGTACTCATCAAGTATAACAAGTTTCTGATGAAGCGCGTAACCGAGAAGTCTCATCCTGTCTGACGAAAAATTATTGTATACAGCATTCAGAATCCTGTCCCTTTCGATCCCTGAATCGATAAGGTCGGCTGTAATCTTCAGGGTTCTTCCGGTATAGGAGCCATATTCAAAGTTACCCGTATCGGTAACTATACCCACATATACTGCTTCAGCAAATGCTCTGTCGGCAAACGGAGAACCTTCCATCGCAAGTACCAGCTCATAAACCAGCTCGGATGTTGAGCAGCGTGAGGGATCGGTTATTGTAAGACTTGCGAAAGGGTGAGGTTCAAGGTGATGGTCAATTATCACCCTGGGTGCATTCGAAGAAGTAACATGTTCTTCTGCCTCGCCCAGTCTTCCAGGATGATTGAAATCGAGCATAATGATCAGGTCGGAATCAGAAATAATCCTTTTGCACTTTTTCCTGTCCCTGATGAACACATCAATAAGCTCTGAGCCATCCATCCACTTCAGAAATTCCTGAAGGTTGTTGGGGCACATCATCGACACATTCCTTCCTTTATATAAAAGATACTTGTAAAGCGCAATCTGAGAACCAATTGCATCCCCGTCCGGATTAATATGGCTTATCAGAAGTATATTATCCGATGATTCTAAAAGTTCCGATAATTCTTTTGTATATTTGAAAAGGTCGGCCACATTTATTTGTATTTAATCAAGTGGTTAAAGATAGAAAAATAATCCTTTAGGCCTGATTCTGGATTTTGGTTATCATAACATATCAGATATGAACGGTGAAATTACTTTTTCGATCATAAAGCCAAATGCTGTAAGAACAGGAAAGACAGGCCCGATACTGAAAATGATAAATGAGGCAGGCTTTGTTATTACTGCAATGAAAATGGTTCATGTTACCCGTCAGCAGGCCGAATCATTTTATGGGGTACATAAAGGCAAGCCTTTTTATGAGGGTCTGATTGAGTTTATGACCAGTGGTCCGGTCGTGGTCATGATCCTCAGGCACGAAAATGCGGTTGAAGAATTCAGAAAGTTCATAGGCCCTACAGATCCGGCAAAGGCAGAGAAAGGGACAATCAGAAACATGTATGGCGTATCGGTACAGATGAACGCTGTGCACGGCTCTGACTGTGACGAAAACGCCCTGCGTGAAGCAGCTTTCTTTTTCTCCGAAACAGAAAGGTTTTAATAACAAGCCGTAAAACAATTTTCCGCTTTTCAACATCTGAATCCGGTTCAGATTACCTAATTATTGTTAGATTTGCCAAATTTTCAAAATTGAGCATGAAATCTGACTTTACCGGTGGGTTCAGAGATCCCAGGGTTCTCGAAAAATACTCTTCAGCCTTTACAGTTTCGGATATGGAGGTTTTCATTTTTCCTGACCTTTTTTATCCTCTTGTTCTTGCAAATATTATGTCTCCGATCATATGGAGCTGGCGTGATGATCCCTGGTTCGAGAACATAGAAAAGAAAAGCTTCAATTACAAGGTTAACAGGATAAAGCAATTCATTATCCAGAATTATGTATTTAACCTTGACCTGTCGACCTGGGGGCTTACAACCAAATCAAGGGAGATTGAGCGTTTCAAAGGATTTTTTGACATGGAAACCCTGAAACAGTCAAATGCCCTTTTCGGTTATGAGGGTGACAAATATTACTTCGATATTGATATTCGCAAGCATTTCGGGCTCGATAAATACACGACCGATGTAATTCCCTACTGGAAAACAGAGACTGTTGAAGCTATGACAGCATTCAGGCACAGGCAGAACTTCTTCTGCGGCGCCGGTGAATGTGTTTCATTATCTGCTCTATATGCCGCAGCCATGTTCATTGTGGGAAGAATTCCCCTTGAAAAAATATTCCTTATAGCCACCCCTCTTCATTCCCAGAATTTCATTGTTGAGAAGGAAGGACTGATAACAAACAACAGGCGTATCGTGACGAAGAACATGTGGTTCAACGGGACCTCCCTCTCTGAAAAGGCAAGAAGGGCCCTTGAAAATGAAAAAGTAACAATTGTTACACATTTATCAGGCTATATTCACACAATTTACAGGGAGGCCACAATAGACAAAAATTCCTACGGGCACTTTGCGTCAAAACTGAAATCATTCCTGAAGACCGACATAAATGATCTGATATTCATTAATTTTCTCCGGTTCAAACCTGGATATAAATCCCTTTTTCAATACAGGTGCGATTGTTCGGGTATAAGACGTTATATTGCGCTCGAGAAAATGTTTGAATATGAACATACCAGCAGATTCAGCGTATCGTCGGAAACACGCCAGCAGCTTGTTGGTGAGATTGAGGGCGATGAGTTCCATATGAGCCCCCTGCCCGGAAAAATAATGCTTAATGAGATCGAGGCGCTTTTTGTAAATGGCAGGACCCTGGATATCGACAAATTCACTGAAGAGTTGTTCCGGCTTGCAGGTGAATCGTCTGTGGCAATTCCTGAGGAGATGACAGGCGACCTTCGCAAATTTACCATTACTGAGCCCCGCCTTCCCGGAAATGACAAGATCTTTATTAAAACGGATTATCCCGATATTAAAGCTTCTGACAGCAGGGAAGAGATTACACGCAAGATTACGGAAATAGCAGTCTCATCAGAGACTGCACTCCTGTCGCTGTATATCTACAGGCAGATGGACATGATAGAATGGATGCCCTTTGTAAAGGCTTCAATTGAGCGGAATCCTGTTTGCTGCATTGCTCTGGAGGGAAAACCGCCGGATGAAGTATATGAGATACTTAAGGAGATTCCTGATGAGTCGATTTACGACGGTGTACGGATGGCACTTCCCGACGAGGTCTGGAATTTCAGGAGAGGCGACGGTGCCGAAAAGGCTTTCCTTCTGGCTGATTTCATTGTCTGCAGTGATCCATCAGCCGCTGTTGAAATAAAAATCAAGGACGGGTCCGTTTTGCTTCATTATGCATCACGTGATTATGCCTTCAGAACATCAAAGCCCCTTGAAAGGCTTGTAAGGATATCCGGAAATAATTATTCAGATGAACTGCCGGAATATTAATGGATAAACTAACTCAGTACAATATCCTTTATTATCTCCCTGCCGGCCTGTTCGTTCAGCTTCTCCCTGAGAGCTTCCTTAAGCATGAGCAGTTCGTTTCTTGCAACTGAGGAATTGAGTTTAACATAAAGGACCTGGTTCTTTATGTATACTTTTGAAGTCCTCGACGCAATAGCCTTTCCCACAGCAGCTTCCCAGCCGTTCAAAACATTTATTTCCATGAGTTTGCCTTCCAGATTCATCTCCCTGATGTAATCCTTTATCGCCTCCCCCAGTGATATGGTTTTGCTTCTCCTCATCCTTTACTTGTTCCGTTTTGAATTATCTCTCCAATTCCTTCCTCTCCGATCCTGAAAAGCTTGTAATCGGTATCTACAGTATCGAGTATTTCCTGAAGCCTTTCCTGATGTGTGTCGGTAATGAATATCTGTCCGAAACGGTGATTGCCCACGAGCCGTATTATATGAGCCACCCTGTCGGAATCGAACTTGTCGAATATGTCGTCAAGAAGAAGTATGGGTGCAAATCCGGCCTTTTTCTTGATATAGTCGAATTTTGCCAGTTTGAGGGCAACGAGGTATGACTTCTGCTGACCCTGGGATCCCAGTGATCTTACAGGATAATCATTCAGTTCAAACAGAAGGTCGTCCTTATGGATACCCGTTGTAGTATATTCAAGCGATCTGTCCTTGTCGACCGAGGCCATAAGGAGATCAGCCGGATCTCCCTGGGCAAGCTGTGATTTATAAACCAGCCTGACTTTTTCATTTTCGTTTGCAACAAGGGAATAGTATTCACAAAAAACCGGCACCATCTCTTCGATGAGCTTATCCCTTTCGGAAAAAGCGTAGGCACCGAACCTTACAAGCTGGGCGTCCCAGACAGTCAGCATGTCCTGATCGAAATTCCTGTACAGGCTGAAATCCTTCAGCAATCTGTTCCTTTGCTGAAGTGCTTTATTATAGTTAAGCACCGCATCGAGATATGAAGGATTATACTGGCTGATAATCTTGTTCATGAATTTTCTCCTCTCATCGCTTCCTCCTGCTATAAGCGCTGAATCAGCCGGTGAGATCATAACAACCGGAAACCGTCCCACGTGGTCTGAAAGTCTGTCGTACTCCTTTCCGTTCTGCCTGAGGGTCTTTTGCTTATGCCTGTGAAAGGAACAGAAAATGTTGTCTTCCTCTCCATTTTTCATAAAAAAGCCCTGAATAATAAAAAACTCCTCATTATGTCGTATACTAATGCTATCTATCGGGTTGAAGAAGCTCTTTGTAAGCGACAGATAATGGATCGCATCAAGTATATTGGTCTTTCCTACCCCGTTGTTTCCCACAATGCAGTTTATTCTCGGGGAGAATTCCAGTTCGGCCTGGCCGTAGTTCTTGAAGTTGGTAAGTGACAGTTTTTTAAGGTACATCGCGGTTTATTATAACTGGCATGTTTCGAAAAAGTGGATGATTCTCTTACTATTTCATTTCCGGTCAAAATTACAAAAAAGAAACCTCTCTCCGATCGCGAAATTTAAATTTATCATTATCAATACATTACGCGAAGCGAGATGGATTTCATTTTTTTATTCACTTATAATATTGTTCGGTTAAGAATTCCAAAATGATAATTTTTCTTCATCAGACTGGTCATAAATTAGGTTTTCACTTTTAACATGTTCTTTAACAGGGGTCTTTTTGAGGAGAGTAAGACCCATTTTTCGAGTAAAGAAATACAGCATTATAGCCAGATCTGGTTTCTTCTCAGCAATTTCAATCTGAACGCAAGGGCAAGTTGCTGTCCAACTCTGACATGAAATGGTGTTTTGGCATGTCCCATAGAATGCCTTTAGGCAAATCGTAACCGGACACCAGCGAANNCGAAATAAAATTGTCAAATAATTATGACAAATCCTCTTCCTGATTTCATAGATATAAATTATTTTTTCTTTGATAAAGGATCAGTGAGGTCAAGCAATAAAATAAAAAACAGGAATTCTGAAAAAAATGATTTAGAATTTTTTGTGACTGACGGAGCTACGGAATAATAGATACATACCAAGACCATCTTTCGCTCAATATAACTGATAAAGACTTCAATTTTTTAAAACCCTTCCTGACTTGTGACAATTAGAGCGGTAGAAGTTTCCATCCCCTCACCAATATATATGCAGGCCGGACTTTGTCTTGACATTTTTGGTCCTAAGAATGCTTCAAAAATGGTTGTTGCGGTAAAAACTCATCTTTTTTTTCGCCGTAGGCGATAAGGTAGTGTAGAATATTAAAGACAGAATATGTTTATTTTCCTCGTAGAGGATAAACGTAACAATTGTTTCATTGTCTGCGAAATTCATTAAATTTGATCAGCTGCATTTTTATTAATAAAATTTTGTCAATCATGAAACCAGGAACATTTACCCAGATGTATGTCCAGCTTGTCTTTGCTGTTAAAGGCAGAGATGCTGCTTTAACGAAAAATATACGGCCTCGTGTATTTGAATACATGAGTGGTATATTAACAAATCAACGAAATAAATCCATTATCATTAATGGCATTTCAAATCATGTTCATATCCTCTTTGGATTAAATCCCTCCATCTCTGTGTCGGATACGGTTCATGAAATAAAGAGAAGTTCCTCTCTTTTTATCAATAATCATAAGCTATGTCCGGAAAGGTTCTCATGGCAGGAAGGATATGGAGCATTTACATATAGCCGGTCGCAGCTTAATGATCTGTATAAATACATTGAAAATCAGGAGAATCATCATAAGAATAGAACATTTCGTGATGAATATATTGATTATCTGAATACTAATGAAATGGAATTTAATGAAGAATTTCTACCTTTTTTCTGGGAATATTCTGTTTAAACATAAGGTTTAACCTCTACGAGGTAAAAGAATCTGATGGTAACTGTATGCTACAATACCTGAAGCCCTACGGGCTACAGATCCTGAGCACAGCATAAAAATAT
>MTKZ01125691.1_pt2 | contig 19524 bp, 15 predicted proteins | sample 1042781 | NCBI WGS metagenome assembly MTKZ01 (sample SAMN06212207, study PRJNA360539) | anaerobic digester metagenome | biome: Wastewater treatment plant; material: sludge; isolation source: anaerobic digester fed with sludge from wastewater treatment plant | place: Denmark: WWTP Viborg ... | reverse complement strand
TGAACACGTATAAGCGGGAGAGCCAACGACAAAGGCTGCTGGTGAAGAAAGCGCGAGTCTGTGAGGCCAAGTTGCTGTTTATTGTGACGGCATTCGGGAAGCTGCTGGGTGATGAGAATTTCGTGAACCTGCTCCGGGCGGAGGGGTTGGGCGAGATGCCGAAATACATGCATGACCGACTGATGGAGCAACGGAAGGAAGCGGCGTAAAACAAATGCGGAAATACTGAAAACTGAAAGCTGAAAGGACAATATATGAGCGACGCGAAGATTGGATTTGAGATGCGACGGATGCGGATTCCACTGTCGGACATTCTGCCAGTGCGGCAGGTGAAGGACCCGCAGAGCAACATTAAGCGGTATCGAACCATCCGGGCCTCGATAAAGGAGGTCGGACTGATTGAGCCGCTGTCGGTGTATCCGCAAAAGGGAGCGCCGGGGAAGTACCTGCTACTGGACGGGCACCTGCGGCATTTCGCCCTGAAGGACCTGGACGAGACGGCGGCGGAGTGTATCGTCGCGCGTGACGACGAGTGCTTCACATACAACGCCCGAGTGAACCGGCTGAACCCGATTATGGAGCACAAAATGATCATGAAGGCGGTGCAGAGTGGTGTGAAGGTGGAAAAGATTGCAGCGGCGCTGAACCTGAGCGAGGCGGACGTGAAGGCCTCGATGACGCTGCTGGACGGCATAAACGAGGAGGCGGCGGACCTGCTGAAAGACAAGCCGGTGTCGCCGAAGGCGATCCGCCTGATGCGCAAAGTCAGCGGTGTGCGGCAGATTGAGATCGCGGAGCTGATGGTCAGCGCCAACAACTACACGAAGGGGTACGCCGAGGCGCTGGTCCTGGGGACGCCAAAGGACCAATTGGTCAAGCCGGATGAGGCGAAGGTGAAAAAGGGAATGACGCGGGAGGAGGTCGCCAAGCTGGAGGAGGAAATGGAGACCTTGGAGCGAGACCTGAAGGGCGTGGAGCGGAATTACGGCGACAACATGCTGAACCTGACCCTGGCGCGCGGCTACGTGAAGAAGTTGCTCGATAACGCGAAGGTGGTGCGGTTTCTGACCGGGTATTATGCAGACCTGATGGCGGAGTTTGAGAGGCTTGCCGCGGCGGAGGGGGTGTAGTCGATGCAGCACGTTCTTGCGGCGTGGATCGACGCGGAAACGGCGAAGGGCTACACGGCCGGGCTGATTATCCTGGCGGCGGCCCCCTGGACGGCCACGGTTTTCGTAAGGTCATATCTTCAGCCGAGTCGTCGCAAATCCAATGGGCTTAGCATAAGCATCCGCCTCCCTCGCGACGCGAAAATACCTTATCGGATTATCGATACCTCGATCCTGCCGTCGGCATCCTGGCACCATACGCACAAGGCCCCGGAAGTTCCGACAATAACGCCTATGAGGAACCGGATCTCGAGCCGGCTGGTGCGCAGCAGATCGGCGATCATTTTGCGGTCCTTCCCCGACGGTGTTGGTACTGGCTCGGGGTGGGTATGCCACTCTCCGATATAGTTCACAATTCCATCTGTTTCCCTGAATACCCTTTCCACAAATTTCTGGGCATCCCCGCGATGACGCTTCACCCAGAATCTGCCAGCTCGGTTGCGTGGGGATGGCGCCATGGGGTGGGATATGACCCAAATGTCGTCTTTCCGCAGGAAACCGGCTAGCCCGGATATTTCATAGGCTGCTAGGTTTTCGGCATGTCGGGCAGGGTTTGTAGGCTAAAGGGCGATAATTTTCCTTCGCGTTTTGGAGCGCCGCTTCAAAAGCTGGTGTTGTCAATCAAAAAGGCCGTTTCGGTACACACCCCTCCCTTGTCAATCCATCCTGCAAGCCTGGGGGAGGTGATCCCTAGCCCGTCGGTATCGCCAGCCCCCTCAGTCGGCGGTGGCAAAGCCTGAAGATTTCCTGCAGCGGAAAAGCGCTGCTCATCTGCACATAAACCCGGCGCACGCTCACTCGCACCTGGGCGGCGATTTTCAAGAGCTTCAAACGCAAGCTGCCGGCGGTGGCCCGCTCTAGCTCCGTTCCCGTTAGTCCCTGCGTGCGCAGACGCTCCAATAAGAGATACGCAAACATGGCTTCCCACAGCCGGAACTGGTTGCTGGCCAGGTAGTGCGTGCTCATCCGGTCGGCCTGTAAATCCAGCACTTGCTGCTTGAGCTTGTTTTCCATGTCGCCGCGTGCGCAGTAGAGTTCTTCATAAAGCCGGGCCGGGCGGAAACGGTCCTTGTCCTTTTGATCCTTAAACCCTTGCGCCGGCAGATTGGTCACCACAAAGCGGGGATTTTCCCCTTGGCTCATGATCTCGGCCTTGCCAATGACCCGGCGCTCCCGGCTCCAAGTCTTGTGCGTCCGATACATGAACTCTGTGAACTCGCGCACGCCGGAGGCGCCCGTCAGACAGTGGCGCGCCCGGGCCTGGGCCAGCGCCGGACCCAGCTTGTCGATCAGCACCGAGTTCTTAGCCAGCCCCAGACAGTAGTAAACCTCGCTCTGGCCCTCGCACCAGGCCATGATCTGCTCACGGCCAAAACCACTGTCNNCGCCGCGCACGATAATCCGCACCTTGAGGCAGCGCTGGCGAATCGCCGCCACTATCTTCTCCAGCGCCGGCACCACCCCATGAGCCGCCTCCTGGTCGGCGGTGCGCAACTGCGCCCACAGGGGAAAGTCTCCGACAAAGGCGTAGAGCGGCAGATAGCAATAATCGTCATAGTAGGCATTGAAGTGCCGCCCCTGCTGAAAGCCGTGCAGCCGATGGCCCATGGCGTCCCAATCCACCACCACCTCCTGGGCGTGCTTGGGCAGGCAACGCGCCCCCATCTTCAGCAGGCAGGCTTCGATCTTGAGCGGGTCGTGCGGCAGCTTGTGGCAGCGGCTCTGCCTGTTGTTGGACAACTCCAGGCGATTGAGAGTGGAGGGCGCCGCCAGCGCGGCGCCTCGGAACTGAGGCAGCACCCGCCGCTCTCCCAACGGATCGGTTTTGCCGCAGGCCACCGCCAGCAGCGGGTCCAGGCGCAGACGCTGGTGATCATTGATGTCCTCGTAGCCCAGAGCCGTGCCAAAGAGGCGCTGGCGCAGCAGTTCCTGCACCGAGTGGTCCACCCAGTCCTGGTCGCGAGTGTCGTAAAAACACAACGCCAGTTCGGCCATCAGCCCGAGGTTGGTGTCCACCTGCCGCAGCAGCAGCGCGCCCGCATCGGTGGAAAGGGTGCCGCCGGAAAAATCGGCCATGACTTTTCAGCAGCCCAGGTCTTGAAACAATACCGGCTGCTGATTACAGTCTGTAGTAGAAGAAACGGTGAGTGGTGCTTTCATTTGGCTTAGTGATATCAAGCCTTCTGACGCCTTCGCCGCTTCTTTGTTCAATCCCTTTATGAAATATCCGGGCTAGGGCGCCACCTGTTTCGAGGGCGATGGCTGATTGGCGATAGCCCCGTAGGAATTGGATTGTACTCTCGGGAATGTCGATTGGCTGAGTAATCTTAAAGGAGAGCCTCATGGCGGTGGAAGAGCTTCCCAAGTCTCCCAGTTCCCAATCCGCCAGCGGAGGACTTCGATTTGTCGCGGCGGAAGCTCGACCCACTTGATCACCTTCCGGACCACTGCCGCTACGAAAAGGAGCATATCGGCGGCGGAATATGGGGTAAAGCTGAATTGGCACGCGTGATCCTGGCATTGGGCGTCATCCGGATTCGCGATGATTCGGTTTTGGTAGAGAAAACGTCCGTCTGCCCCTTGACCGTGAAGGTCAACAAGCTTCTTGCTGCATCGGCGAGGTTGATAAACCAGGTGCCCGGCTTGAAGATTGGCCTCAACCCAAATGAAGCAGCAACTGCCGATCCCTCCACTGGCGCATATACGGGAAAGCGTCATATCCGTGTTAGTGTCACCCGTGGCGATGATGTTAAATGCCGCAGCGTACTGGGATATCCTCGCGATTACTTCGGGATGTCTGGCATCTCTGCCATCATCGTCAATGGAGCTTTCTGGGAATCGGCGGACGATGTGACCGCGCAAGGCTGCGGCTTTTGGCATCAACAGGGACGCCGTATCGAGGATATGTCGGGCGAGGTTCGTGGATTCGAAAACTTCCTTATCCACGAGCAGAAGCCGACGAATGCCAGACCGAGCGAGCATATCGGCAACGAAACTACCGACCGAACCGCAGCCGACAATGGCAACCGGGTAGTCCATAAGGTGTTTCCTCGCACCGCTGCCCTCGGCTCTGCTGACCAGCCGCTCTGTGCGCAGGTCGTCCACCGCGCGTTTTTGAAACGGAGATTGGTTCAATAAGGTGTTCAACCCTTCTTGTATTTGCTGGGCGCCCTTCCTAACTCGGAGAGGGTTTTGAAAGAGCCCACCCAGCCACACCACGCCTTGTGACGTTTGACAACGGGCCAGGACAAACAGGGTTATAAACTTGCCGTCTTGATTGCGCTCCGCTAGAAGCGCGGCAAGGACTGAACTACTCTGCTTCCAGGACTCCAGCCCGGCGAGGCATTCCACCGGACTCTCAACAAATCTTATCAGACGCTCCCGAGGAACATCCACAACCAGCCCCACTTGGTTCGGGATCTTTGCGGGCATCTGAGTGACAAGCTGTGACTTTCTGCCGCGGACCTCCGGCACAACATCCAGGTTTTCGACCGCGACAACGCAGCGTGTGTCCACGGTATTGTCTTTTAAGAACAGTGCGGGGTGGCTGAGAGTCGTCCAGTAAGCCTTCAGCTCGGTTTCGATCTCCGCTAGAGCCTGATCCACGGAGTATTCGCTCTCAAAGACCTTCTGCGCGATCTGCGCCACCGCCTCGATTTGTTCCTTGGGCCTGTATGGATTTATGATACAACCCACAGGCAAAGTACAGATTTGTCCATCGCTGTTGACATGGGGGATCACGTGCGTGGGAATATTACCCGCAGTTAAGAATACCAACGGCGGTGCATCAGGGAATTCTTCGGGGAGATGAACGATTACCTCTTTGACAGACTTCCATCCGACTGGGAGCAGGTAGTGGTTTCCAGCACGCCTACGCAATGGATCGGGCAGTTCGGCAGCGTCGAGCGGAAGCAGTCTGGCTCCGCTTTGTTCTAGGAAGTGGGTGGCGTCATCCGTTTGGTAGAGCACTCCCATTTATGCCGCCTTGTCTGACTTGCCGATAATGGCGGGTGCGGTCCAGATTTTCTGGCCCTCGGATATGTCGCTGGGATCTGGTGCTGTGAACCGGTCCCCGAGCAGTTCGCGCCAGATGCGTTGGGCAACCGCGACATCGGGTTCAGCGAGGGCTTTCCTCCCTTGGACAGAAACCTCGTTGAGCTTGCCTATCAGATGGTTCAATCTCAAGGAGGCGTAGCTACCAAAGATGTCCTCGTGCGGGACCACAGGCCGAAGAATTGGCGCACCTGTTCGGCCCTGGTACGCCAGCACGCGATCTCGAATCGCCTCGGCTGTGTAAACGAACGCCCTGTCGTGGCGGTCCTCGACTTTTCTCGAGCATTCCAGGATGGAAACGGTGAAATGAAACCCGCTCGGCATTTTCTGGCCTCCTTTGGTCCCCTGGTAATCCGACCAGCCCTTGAAGAGGCGCACAAGCGCGCGCACCTGTTCGTCTGTGTTAGCGTTGTAGTAATCGATGAAGCCCGCTTGGTCACTTTGCTTCCAACCCTCAACGCGGTGGGCGTATAACCTGCTCCCGTCACTCTTTTTGCGGTAAATGGCGAGGTCGATGTGATGAGCAGGGGTCCCTTCCGCTGCCTTATACCGCACCCGAACGCAAGTGTCCTTATGGGGCAGTGGAATTGTCGTCTGGCCCTCAACGGCCTGAGTAATCAAGTCGAACGCGTCGGAAACCGGAATATCCTGGTAATCCGGCCAATGAACAAGGTAAACGCCATGGTCCAAGTCGTAGTCCTCGGAAATCGGCCGGTTCTGAGTGTTAATCGCATAGGAGCCTTGCGACTCGTATTGCGAGATCTTCCTTCCATCCCTTTTGAATTGGTTGCTGATTCGGTTGAGCAACGCGTCCCGGGATGTGCGGAGTTTGGCTTCTTGGGTGTCCACGAGGGCGATCGCGCCCAGGTAATCGAGAAATGATTGATGACAGTCGGCCATAGTTTTTCAATTATGGAGTGTAATTTTCTTGCGGACAGTTTCGAAAAAAGCACGGATGACCGGGTCGGTGGCCGCGGACTGTCCATCCTGCATGCCGTATCCCTCCAACGCCTTTAATTGGTGGGGGCGAGCATCTGCAAGGTTGAACGAAAGGAGTTCACTGTCCGGCGTGGAGTGGCTCTTACATGTTTTCGCATCGATTCGGCAGTAGTGCCGAAACGCCGGTGTGAATTCCTTAAAAATTGTCACCGCTCGTTCAGCGAGCGCAGTTTGTCCATCCATGAGGACGTTCAAAAGCGGGAGATTGTTCGCTTGCGGCATAGCCCATCCCCAAATGGAGCGGTCTAATTTCACGCTGTGGGAAAACCAGCCCTTACGAAACCCTTGTGGCGATCCGTAATTGCCGAGCGATAATACGGCCAGTTCGGCGAATTCGTTCCGCTTGCTTGCGGGGCCGACAAATACCCTGAATGCCTCGAAGACGCCCAGGAGTGTCGGGTTGTTGGCGACCATGCCTCCATCGGCGTACAGGCCGTTCTTGATGTCGGGTGCAGGGAGGATGGGGAAGAACGTCGGCGCTGCGGCCGAGGCCAAAGCGATGTCGGCCATCCGGGCGTTACCGTCATAATAATCCTTGGAATGTCTGGTTTTGAAAACGCGCGGCGTGTAATTGCCGAGGTTCGTAACCGGGATCAGAAGGTAGTTTTGGGATTCGGAGAACTTGCGGTCACCAAGCAGATCCTCGACCGCTGCACGGAGGGCTTGGTTGTCATATCGAGAGGATAGCAAGAATTGGCGGACGGTNNCTGCCTGGTATAGTCTGTTTTGATCCTTGAATATCTGTGGGCCTTTACCAGGTAGGTCTCGGCAATTTCGTCGCACGTGCGTCCGGCGGCAAGACCCAACGCAATAAGCGCGCCGGTTGATGTCCCGCAGATCAGATCGAAGTATTCGCCTAGCCGACTGTGCCCTTCAATCCTGGCGAGCGCGTGTTCAAGCTCGCGGAGCATCGCTGCGGTGTACACGCCCTTGATGCCACCGCCGTCGATAGAAAGGACCTTGAAAACGCTGGGACTCATGAGGCGACAGCGGTCCATTCAATCGTTTTAATTTCGGCATTCATCGTCATTCGAGTTCCTTTCGATCCAGGGATTACCCACTTCATCCTGATTTACTCCACCAACCCCTTCAAAACCGCGTCTTTCGGGTCCGCGTAAAACTCGATGCTGATTTTAGTCGCCAACTCGTCCGGCAACTCAAACAACTGCCGCCGGGCTGAAATCGGCATCAGCAGCGTCGCCGCCCCTTTCTCGACCGCCAATTCTGCCACCGCCACCGGGTTCGGAATCATCTCCACCGAGCCGCCCAGGTTCAGAGCGCCAACCACAATGAGCCCCCCTTTCACGCTTCGCTCTATCAGCGCCCCGCACAAAGCCACCAACACCCCGAGCCCCAGCCCGTGGCCGGAGCTGTCCGCGTCCATAGCGCGCAGTTGCACAGAGAATTCGTGCGCTCGCGGGTCGCGATCTCCCACCAACTCCTTTGCCCGTGTGTAAATGTTCTGCTCCCCGTACCGCACGCTCTCGCGAAACGCTGGCGACACAGGTGCATTCAAGATTCTCACCCCATTGCCAGGTCCGACTGTTGCTTCCAACCGATACAACGCCGGCGCGGCCTCACCCCCGCCGGGGCTGATTGTCCACACCTGTNNCGTCCACACCTGCCCGGGTGGCAGCGGGTCGCTCTCAATCCGATTTTCGCTGTGCAGCTCAGGCGTCGAGACGAACTGCTCCACCCCGTCTACGCCAAGGTGATAGCTGAAGTGCGTATTCCGAAATTCCGTCCGCAGAATCCGCTTTTGCTGCTCCTTCACCCGCCGCCGGGACTCCAGCGCCAGCCGCACAACCACTTCCAGCTCTGCATCCGGTATCTGCATCGCCGGGTCCGGATACAGCAGCTTGATCAACCCGCTCACCGTTTTGTTCACCGCCTCGATGTCGCGCCCGCTCAGCGCACCGCCCCAGTTCACGCGGCTTTGCAGGGCTGAGACGCGGCTCCCCAGGCGCAGCCGGTCCCAGCACTCCGCCAGGAAATCGCTCACCAAGCCAAAGTGCCCAGTCAGGTGCTCGCGCGCGCTCACCTTCGGAAAATCCCACCCCGGCACATAGCAGTGCAGGCGGTCCATGAAGGCCGTGTCGGCCCGCATCTCTGGCGGCAGCGGGCTCAGCAAATGCCCGATCCGTTGCTGCTGCTCCACGTCCACCTCGAAGTTCCCCACCATCACCAGGCTCCCAAACGCCCGGATGCTCTCCTTCCCCCGCGAGAATTCGCCCGAGGCCATGTACCCTTTCATGATGTTCACCCCGTCCTTTTGGTCGAACGAGATGCCCGACACTTCATCGAAGCACACCACGTCGTAATGGCACACCAGGCCCCGCTGGCCGCTCGCGTTATTCACGAACATCTTCGCCACCGTCGCCTTCCCCCCCGAAATAAGGTGCGAGTACGGCGAAATCTGCTGATACAGATGGCTCTTGCCGGTCCCGCGCGGCCCCAACTCCACCATGTTGAAGTTGCGCTCCACAAAAGGAATCATCCGCAACACGCTCACCCATTTCGCCCGCTCGGATAGCGACGCCGGCTCAAGGCCGATGGACCGCAGCAGAAAATCCATCCACTCCGTGAGGCTGAACTTTCGCCGCCCTTCCTCCAGAGTTTCCAGCACATCCGGCTTCGACAGTTGGATCGGCCGCAGGCTCTCAATCGCAAACGGCCGCCCGCTCTTTTCCTCTGCGATAGCCGCGTCATACGTCAGCGTGACTTCAGCGTAGAACCCATCCGTCAGCATCCGCTCGTTATCGTGGACCAGCTTGTCCTCGATCCGCACGTCCCTCAGTGCGAGGCTCGGCAGCTCCGCCAGGAAGCAATCGTTCTTCGCATCCAGGCGCGCCTTGATGATGTCAATCAGCTTCACCGACCCCTTTTCCCGCGCCCGCGCCTTGAACAGTTCCTCCTCCCCCGTCCGCACCGTGCGGTCCTTCAACTGCCGCTCGACAATCTGCAAGCCCTCCTCGATCTCCTTTTCCTCAGTCGTTGCGCAGTAGCGCCCCAGGAGGAACTCCACCACGTAGGTCGGCACCGGATATTGCCGGCTGTACTTTCGCACCAGGTCCTTGCGCACCAGGTAACCCTGAAATGCCGCCGAACCCAGTTTGTCCAAATGGTCCATCGTCATGCTCATGCTTCGCCTCCAATAATCGTTGCCTTCTTGCAAAGAATCCGCCCGGTCGCATCAAACACCACCAGGCTCGTCGCCGTGCCCGCGAGGTTCTCATCCTCCACCAGCAACCCCGCCTTTCCTTCCGCGTCGAACGCCCTGGCTTCCGTCACCGTCGTCTTTGGGTCGTTCGGCTTTGACCGCAAATCCGCAAACACGCCTTCCGCCGCCGGCTTGATCACCACGCGGCACCGCAGCCCAAACCACTGCACATGGTCAATCATCACCACGACCTGTTTGCCCTGCGTCCCGCTGCTGAATGTCAGGTCCGGCACCACGCATTCCTGCGGGCTAAGACCCCCATGCGTGTACTCTGTCCCTGCAGCAAAGCAGTAAGCGCCCGGAGCATAGGCCACCGCCTGCCGTGCATCCCAAAACCAGCCCGCTGCCGGCACGTCTGCCTGCGCACCCTCCCGGATGACCGCGCACCGTGCCCAGCGGCACTCCGTCATGTACTTCTTCAGCGGCAGGGCCGGCAAACCGCCCGGTGCCAGCAACCAACCGTGGTCCGTCACCACCCGCACCTTGCGCCATCCGGCCTCCAGCAGATGCAGAACGCGGTCCAGCACCAGGTTGAGCTGCTCGTCAATCTGGCCGGCCAGCTTCCCTTGCAGCTTGTGCCCCAACGAATCAAACTCGCCGTACTCCGACCACGCCCGCGCGTCCTCACCCACCGGCAGGCCCGCGTCGAGCCCGTGCAAAATCTGGTAGCCTTTGCCGGCTATCGCCTCCCGCAGCCGTTCCGCCGTCACCGGCCTGCGCGCCTCTTCCAATACCGGGCAGAAATACTCCCCCGCTTGCTCTCCCAGTATCATCCCCGCCGCCGGCGTGACCGCCGGCTTCGCCGTCGGCGTCACTGTCGGCAGCGCCGCCCACCGATAGCCCTCTTCAGCGCTCAACTGCCGCTCGTGCGCCTTTGCCAACAGCCGCTGCGCCACATCGAACCGCAGGCCATCCACAAACAGCAGGCACTCGCCCGGCTCCGCTGCCACCATTTGGTCCTTCAACGCCTCGCTGCTCGGCAATGGCGATTTCTTCGCCGCCGCCTGGAAATTGCGCGCCGTGTCATCCAGCCAGCCCAAATACAAGGTCCTCACCGCGGCCTGGACCGCTGCCAAATCATCCTCACTCTTGACCGCCGCCAGCGCCCGCAACACGGCGTCGTCAGCCCGNNCGTAGCCGTTGGCAATCGCATCCGGCGAATCCCCCGTCAACGGTGCCCCCGTTTGCTCCGCCAGGGTCTTCAGCGGTTCCAAAGCCAGCGCCAAAGGACTTAGCCCCATCCGTGCCCACACCCAGCCGCGTCGCTCCCCGTGCTGCCGGTCCAAATCCAGCACCGCCGCCCGGCCTTCCGCCGGCGTAAGCCGCTCCAGTCCCCGCAGCGCCCGGCGCAGCGCACCTTCATCCTTCTCGTTCTCATCCGGCCACGAATCCCGCTGTACGAACAAGTCCCCCGGCCTTGCCCGGCGCAGCGCTGCAGGAATACCCGGATACAAAGCCGGTGATTCCGTGAATCGGCGCCACACGTCCACCCAGGGCCCTTTCCGCAGCCCCAGCCGCTCCGCCGCAACCAGGTCCCCGTCGGCCACTGGGTCCAGCCGAAACTCGTCACGGCACCGCGAACAGAACGCCGACCAATGCGCCGTGTCCCAGCCGGCCCGCGTGCCCGCCGCGTCACTAATCCACACCAACAGGTCCCGGACCGTGTCCCCGACCATTAGCCGGTCGAAATCCTCCGCCTCCAATTTGTGCCCGCGCAACGTCGCAATAGGTGTTGTAGCCAATGCCTCCAACGCGCCCAACAACGCGCTCCGCGTCTTCTGGTCTCGCCCCAACTCCAAACCGAGCCCGCCGTTCTCCGACATCAGGAACGCCTCCAGCGTCCAGTCCTTCCCGTTCACCTGTGTCCAGACCACCCCGCGGTACTGCAGCTCGACCAGCGGCTTCAGCTCGTCCGGACACTCTTCCGGCGAACGGAGTAACTGCCTGCTCATTCCCGGCAAATATAAGACCGGCACCGCTGCCTTCTTTTCCCCTCGCCCATCTGGTGGGAGAGGGGCCGGGGGTGAGGGAATCGGCAACGCTCCATCCACAATGCACCGCATCCAAATCGCCGGCCCGGTCCGCTCTTCAGGGATGTAATCACCCAGCGTCAGCAACTCCGGCACCAGCCCGCGCAGCCGCTTCGCGACGGGCCGCCACTCCCCCTCCGCATCGGTCCACAGAACGGCCGCCGGCGCCACCGAGTCGCCCGAATTATAGCGCGTCGCCCCGGCCAGGCTCTCTTTGACCGCCTCAATAAACGTCACTGCTCTTTCCACCGCGTCACTCATCTTAGTCACACTTCCTCCCGCCCCGTGCCGGGGCGGCGCTCGCGTCGCACCCCCAAGGTTTCCTTCGCCATTTTCTCCAGGCGCCCAGCCGTCTTGGCCACCAGGTCCAGCGACACGGTTTTCGGCATCGGATCGTTGCCTAGATGACGCGACACGTAACGGGCGCTTGCCCCCTTCAGGCCAAATCGTGAAGACGCGATGAACGCCGTCGCCTCGGCCTCGATCTCCACCGTCCGGTGGTTCAATTCTTTGCGACTGGGCCACCAGTGATCCTTGTCGCTGCCAAGATGACCAAGGTAAATGTGCGCCAGTTCATGACACAGCACTCCGAACCGGCTCGGCTCATCCAGTTGGTCATGAATGGCGATACGCATCTTCCATCCGCCCTCTCCGGCCGCGATCGTCGCGAACCCCGCGTTGCTGCTGGACAACATCTTGAAGTCCACCCGGATCCTGTCATGAACCCTGGCGTTTTCCACCATTCGCCCCAGCCACTCCGGCTTCCACGCGCCCTCGAACTTCGCGAACTCGGTCACTTCCTTCGGAAGCGGCTTGCCCTCCGTCTGGTCCAGGTCATACACCAGCATCACCGGGTGCCTCGTCGCGAGAATCAGCATCGGACGCGCGTCTTCCTTCAGCCGCCGCTCAAACCGCCTGTGCCAATCCAACACGGTCGCATAAAAACTGCACGTCGGATTTTGCAGCCGCACCAGCATGTTATTGAACGGCGCATAGTCCCGGAACGACCCCATGAAGTTGACCATGTCCTGAAACTCCNNTTAACGAATCAATGGTGGATGCAATTTCCTTCTCCGGTGCCCCCGCGCCACGCAAAGCCGCGGCCAGGTCCTCCGACGCCCGCACGGAACCGCAATACGACCGCCAGGAACCCACCATGTCTTTGTCCTGCGCCAGACCCTCCAGGACAGCCAGCAAGTCCCAACGGGCCTTCAGGCCAACCTTCGTTTCCACTTCCGACACCAGCTCCCACGCTGACGGCTGCCGGCCCGCCCCAAGCAGCGCCAACACCACAGCTTTCACTGCCCCGTCTTGGCTCGACTGGGGCGGAAGTTGCTCCTGCTTTGGTCGTTCGTCGCTCATCGCTCAATCCGTGACATCCCCGCTCACCCCTCTCTCGCCCTCCGCTTCCCCTCAATCGTCAGATGAACATCATTCACCCGCTCGCCGGTGAACCCGCTCCCATTCCAAAACCACGGGTAATCTTCTTTCGCTCGGTGCGGCTCTTTGCCGCGGTCCTTCTCCCACCTGATGTTCGGCTTGACGCGCAGTACGCCGGCCCCTTTCTTCCCATTCGGCAAGTCGCTCGCCAGAAACGGCCGGATGTTCATCCGCACGCCGTCATTGACGTCCGGCTCCCATCCGATGGCCTGCTGCGAAAGGGGCTTCCACCGGACGAAAATGTCGACCCCGGTGCCCTGGGCCGGAGCGCCCTCGCCGGCCAGAATGGCTTCCAACCGCTCCTTCAGCGCCAGGGCCGCAGCCAACCGCTCTTCCGCTCCCTCTTCCCCGCGCTTTAGGCCGTCTTTCTGTCGCGTAATCCAGTCACCGAGGTAACTGTGCGTCAAATTCTCCAATGTCCGCCGGCCACTTTCACCAGCCGCGAGCCGGTGGTAGTTCACCAGCGCGTGAAAACCATCCCGCTTCCGTCCGTCCCAAATGTGCCAGATGAAAGGTCGGTGATGGAACAGGTCGCAATGCTGTTCGAAGAAGTCATTCCGCAGCCACTGCTCCAGGTCACCCGCGTCTGAACCGCTGGCGCGGATTAGCTCCAGCTCTTTGCCGCCCTTCCAGTCGTTCCCGTAGGCCACTGCCAGCAGCTTGCGCAGTCGCTCTGCCGCCGGCTCCTCGCCCCGGACCGGCGGAATACAAACGATGCCGTCATCGTCCGCCAGCTTCTCCAGGCCATCTGGCCCCAGCGCAGCACAATCAGGAAGACTCGAACCCGTCTGCCGCGGCCACCCATACCCGACCAATCGCGCCACAGCTACCTGTAACGGTTGGTCCGCACCCTTCGGGTTTCCATTGAATAGCCACTGGGTCGCATCGCTCGAGAACGGCTTCGGCAATCCATTCGGATACCTCTCCGCCGCTACCCCTTGCCAGTGCACGAGGTCGAAGGGCACCTTGCCCAAGTAGCCATTATCTATACTAAGTCCTTGGTTGGCCGCCCTCGCCGCAGCAACAAACTCATCGGATAAGCAAAAAGCCGCAACAGTATTAAAATCTCGTTCATTGTAAGGGACAACTACAGGCACGAGGCTGTGAAATAGCTGTCCGTCATACACCGCGCGGGCAAGACTGCCAACGCGATCGATGGCAATGCCACGTTTTCCCCAAGCTTCCCGTCCACGAATGACGCCGGTGTGGTCGTCAGTATCTATGAGCAGGCGGGACACAAGATCCTCGCGACCCGAATACAACCCGCGCTCCTGCGATGGTGCCTGAAGGAACCGCCACGAATCGCCGACACGCGGCACCTCCCAAAAATGGCGTCGCCATCTCCCATCGTCGGCCGTCGTCAACCCTTGGTAGCAGCCAGCCCACTTCACCAAGTACGTCTTGATCCCCCCTGGCGCAAAGCTGACGCTCGCGTCTGGATTGCTCAGTTGCTCCGCCTGCCCAATAAACACCGGTCCGGCCGGTGCTTCCGCCCTGAGCATTTCCGACTTGTCGCCGGGTACTCTCGCGCTTGAAGCATCAATGGCGAATACTTGGTGTTCCTGATGGGGCGCGGCTCTCGTGAACCCGATTAGAATGACGTTAACCACCTCGCCGCTGATGGTCTCAAACGCCCGCGGACCCAGTCTGGCCACGGTGTTCCACCTCGCCTGGCGCAGGAGCATGGCTCGAAGGTGCTTATACGAGCCCTGGAACAGCCAACCTTGGGGGGTCACCAAAGCTGTGCTCCCATTTGCCGAACAAAAATCCAGGCAGCGCTCAACAAAGCAGGTCGCAAGATCAGCCTTGGCTTCAGGGTGTACTCGCTCACACCAATCTTTGAGCATGTCACTTTGCTTTCCACGCCCAAGGTACGGCACGTTGGTAGCGACAAGAGTAAACTGGCCACCGAGTATTTCAGCCGCCTTCGTGATTCCTTGCGCCGTGACCGCCATTTCGTGAGCCACGTCGTCCCGACCCTCCTGCGCCAGCGCCTTCGTCAGCAGCGGCCGCAACTCCTGAAAGCCCGCCTCGAGCAAATCGCCCCCGCCCGCGCGCGGGTTGATGAGGCTGCCTAGCACGGGAGCATTCTGGAACAACCGGTAAAGCCGTGCCATGCCGCGCTGGAGCTTGTCGCTGTCGCCGGCCAACTTCAGCCAATCAGCTTCCCGGGCGTTCGGTGCGAGGCCCGCACACGCAATGTGCATCGGCGGCAGCGCGCAATGCCCGACCCGCCGCCATGCCGCCAGCGCCACGCTAAACGCCCCGATCTGCGTGCAACGCGCATCAAGCTCCAGCCCGAACAGATTGTCGCCGATGACCGTCGCCACCGCCGCCTTCTCATCCGCTTTTTCCTCCGCCATCCGTAGGGCCACCAGGCGCTCGAACATCGCCACGATGAANNGCCCGACCCGCAACACGGGTCCAGGCACTTCAATTCCTTCGCAGTCTTAGGCCAGCCCTCAAAAGTGCCCGCGGCGGGCGCCCATCTGCCGTCCTTGCCTTTGACGAACCGCAGGTACTTCCAGGGCACCCCGGGCAGGGCGACCGCCTTGCGTAGTTCCTCCTCAGTCTTGGCGCCGTTAGCCAGACCCGGGTTGGCCGCCAGGACCTTCCCGGCCCACCATGCGCCGAGCGTGTTATCCAGCAAAAAGTCCACCATGTAATCCTCGGTGAACAGTTGCGTCACGGACGGCAGTTCATCGGCGCCGATCTTGTCGCCCGACGCGTTCACCTGGTCCTTGCGCTCCGTCTGCCAGAACTGGTAGCACCAGCCCAACGCATCGCTGGCGGTAAAGACGGCCGCCGGCAATTCGTCCAGCAGTTCCTCCAAATCAATCTGGTCCTCCTTCGCCAGCGCTACCTGCAGCACGGGATCGTCCGCGCGGAAAATCTCCGGCAGCATCACCTGCGCATACCGCCCGGCCAGCGCCCACAAATTCGTCTTCGCCTCTTTCGCCAGCTCCTTGCACTCTTCCAAGCTCACCGCCACGCCCATCTCCGGCTCAATGAGCAAATGGTTCTCGGCCAAAAACCGAGCGAACAACATCCGGTGCCAATGCTCGTAAGCGCACTCCTGCGCCAGGTGCTTGATGGCCAACTGTCCCCTGGCATCCTGAACATCCCCAAGCTGCCGCGCCCGCGCGCGCAGTTTGTTGCGCAAATCCTTCTGCCCCTTCCCCATGTGCCCGTAAGCCTCATGGTGATGCACGGCCAGCGCTTCCAGCGCCGCCTTCGCCGCCTTTTCGCCCAGGTTGCGCGAGGCCACCGAGGTCCGCTCCAATTTGTTCCGCAGCTCTGTTGCCAATGTTGCCATACGTCAGTTTTCCCATCCCTCCCACATCTGCATCAGCGCCAGCAAAAACGCCTCGCACTTCGCCTTCGTCCACTGAACGTTGGCGTTGCCCAACAACCTGTACTGTTTATTAGCGCACACCAGCTTGCTCCGGTCGGTATCCTTCAGCCAGTTGACGCAATTGCAGAAGGTGTCCTGGTAGCTCTCGCCAAACTTCTCATCCGGCACATTCCACACCATCCCCTCGATGTAATAGGACGGCGCAGTGTCCTTCCCAATCTTCCCGTCATCCACCAGCTTGGTCCTCATGTTCTTCATAATCCGCACCATCGGCTTGAACCAACCGTCGGTCGCCTGGTGCTTCGCGGTGCAGTTCTCCGAATGGAGCTTCGGGTAGTTGATGACCTCACCGCTGGAATCCGTCGGGAAAATAATCCCGCTCACGTACTCCTGGTCGTCCTCATCAATGAACCGGATGTATCGGCGGTACTGATAGCAGGCAACAACGTCCGCGCTCCGCCGCGAGTCATTGGCCTTGATTTTAACAGCCTTGTTGCCCGGCTTAACGTCGCCTTCCCCAAACGCCTTCGACAGCCTCAGAACCACCCCCCTCTTAAACTCGTCGAAAGTGTAAGTCGCCTTGCCGTACGCCTGGTGATAAGCCTGCTGCTGCTCCGGCGGTAACGGGCTCAAGTCACTCCGCCAAATCGAATCCAGCCGCATGACCGTGTCCACGTCGCTCTCCGCGTAGATGTTCGTGTCATTGCCGTAAGAGCCTTGGAGGAAGACCTCGAAGGTCTTATCCTTGTACACGGACTTCTGGCTCTCCAGCGCCGCCCGCACCGCGTTATAGGTGTCGCACGACCCCTGCATCGCCCCCTGATGGGACCATGTATCCAATTGCTCTTCTGGAATGGGCATATTGCTCTTCGTTTCCTTCTGTTCAGGTCAGTTCACCACCACTGGCCCGTCCTTGAGCTTCGCCAACAGTTCCTTCTCCGCTTCCGCCAGCCACGCCCTCACGTCTTCGGGGGTCTTGAGCGTGCCGCTGCTCAGGCGCACACTTTGCGCCTTCGGCTCCAACAACCGCGCCGCCGCCATCGCCACTTGCCGGAATCGCTCGGGCAGTGCGTCCGCTAAGGCTTTCCACTCTGCCAAAGACCGCGCCGACAGCTCTCTCAGTAAGGCGCTATCATCCCCAATCGAAAGCTCCGCCGGCGCCACCAGCCCGGCCTCAGCCAACAGCCGGCTCTGGTCGCCGCTGCTCAGCTTTTGCCAGTTGTCGCTGGCGGCCAAGGCCCCCATTTCCCGACCGAAGGCTTCCTTCACTGCCGCGTGCGCCTTCTTCAGCGCGCCACGCAGCAAACCTGTCGCCTGCCCGTGAATGGCCGGCACCGGGTCGCTCGTGTCCAGCAACCGCCGCTCACGACACACCGCATCAGCCTCGGCCTGAACGCCGGCCGCCTCGGCAACGCCCTTGGCGTGGCCCAGCAATTCCGCAAGCGTCTGCCACCCGGGCAGCCGCTTCTCCGCCAGTTTCCCGCGCTCCTGCCATTGCTCCCGCAGCTTCTTGAGCTCGTCATGCTCGCGCAGCAGCGCCGCCAGCATTTCGTTGCCGCTCAGCGTCCGAATGCTATCCAAAACCGTCGTCTTCGGGCATTCCGGCAGCGGCGCCGCGCCGCCGGCCTTCGCCGCCAGCTTGTCCATCAGTTCGATGAACCGCTCCGCCACCACGCCTTCTTCTTCCGGTTTGCAGCTCAGGCCAGCTTCCTGGAACAGCTTGCGCAGCTTAATCCGCCCCTTCACGTCTATCGCAACGGTCTCGGTGCGGAAGTCGGTGACCGAGATTTTGGCCTGGTCGAGTTGGCCGAGCACCATCACCGTCCCCTTGTGCACGGCGCGCAGATGCCCGGTGGTGTGCAGCGTGATAAGCGCGGCGTCCACGGCGTCCCGCGGCCAGCCATACGGCGCGCCTTCAAACTGGTCCCGAATTTCCTTCCCCTTCTTGCCGGAACCCACCGCCGCCAATATCGCCGCGCACACGGCATGCTTCTCCGGGCTCTCCGACCAACTCACCGCCTGCAGGGCGTTGGTGTCTTTCGCCTTGGCCCGGTTGATGACGCTGGGCCAGTGCGCATCGTCGCCCTCCCGGAATTGCGGAAACAGCCGGTCCAAAGAGTCCTCGGCTGCCGAACGCACCTTCTCAATCAGATCCAGGCCCATCACTTCCGTACCGCCGCCCTTGAACACCTTGGCCGAGCCTATCAGTTCCCGCACGATGCGGTCCCGGTTGCTCTCCGCTGTTGCCCGCCGGGTCTCCATCGCCGACCGCGCTTCATTACCCTCCATCGTCGTCGGCACGCCCTTGAACTCCAGCGTCGCCTTCGCGGCCTCAAATTCCACGATCGCATTCTTGAGGTCCTCAGCACTGGCCCTTGAAATGTGGACAAACACCGTGGCGCTGTCGGTTCCAGCCGCTTGCGCATCGGTCAGCACCGTCTTTTCCGAATCACCCCAGCCGTCCCGAATCCACACCGGCACCTCCGTGCCCTCAACCGCCGGCGCGTCGCTGCCGTAATGAATCTTCAAAGTGCGCGCGGTCTTGCTCAGGCCATGCACCATCCGGATGCCAGTCAGCGCCTTGGTGCATTCCGCATTCAACAGCGCGGCCCGCTTGCTGTTGATGCCGGCCAAGTCGCTGTTCTGCGTTGTGGACCGCCGCCGAAACTCGTTCTCCCACTCGCTGCTCTCCCGCGTTTGCAGGCTGTACTCGTCGTCAATCTTGATGAGCTTCGCCTCGCCCACCAGCCTGTCTAGGATGCGCGGGATGTCCCGCCGCAGCCGCGCCCCATCTTTCTCCAGGTCCTCAACCAGCAGGTCCGCCAGCATCTCCGGCGTCGCCCGCACCCCAATGTCCGCCACCTTGTCGCGCGACATTTTCCGAATCAGGAAAATCAAGCCGCACACCCGGCTGGCCAGCTCCCCGTCCGGCTTCTCGCTCCGCAGGTTGCGAATCGTCTCATCAATTTCCCGCGGCAGCACCTGTGACCGCAGCAGGTCCGCCTGGAGTTGGTCGAAAATGCAGTCCGCCGCCAACACCGTGCCGAGCGGCTGCTCCGCCAGCGCCCGAACCGCGTCATACACAATCCGCAGTTGCGTGCGAAGCTGGGCCGTCGTCCCTTGCCGGTCAATGTCCCGCAGCACCCGCTCCCAGAACCGCCGCCGCACCGGCAGCAGCGGGTAATCATCCACCCGCACCCGCTTGTCCTCTTCGCGCGGGCCAATCTTCGTGGACGCCAGGTGCCGGTCCACTTCCCC
>MTKZ01055624.1_pt1 | contig 19537 bp, 13 predicted proteins | sample 1042781 | NCBI WGS metagenome assembly MTKZ01 (sample SAMN06212207, study PRJNA360539) | anaerobic digester metagenome | biome: Wastewater treatment plant; material: sludge; isolation source: anaerobic digester fed with sludge from wastewater treatment plant | place: Denmark: WWTP Viborg ... | reverse complement strand
TATCGCGGGCTTGAGCTGGCGGGAATCACCTACGATGAAGGCCCTGATAAGGACGGCGGGTTTGGGCCTTACGTGCAAAGCGCGCGACTGCCGATCTACAAAACCTACGCGCAAAAATTACTCGCGAGTGGGCATGCCTATTACTGCTTCTGCGGCAAGGAAGACAAGCCCGCCCTCGAAGCCAGCAATGAACGTGTTGAAGGCTACCGCGACCCGTGCCGCGATCTGACACCGCAAGAAGTGGAAGCCCGCTTTGCTGAGGGCGTGGTGCCTGTGGTGCGCCAGCGTATCCCGTTGGAAGGTGTCAGCAGTTTTGACGATCACGTCTACGGGCACATTTCCATCGAAAACAAACAACTTGACGACCAGGTGCTGCTCAAGTCCGACGGCTTCCCCACTTATAACTTTGCGAACGTTGTCGATGACCACCTGATGGAAGTTTCGCACGTGATTCGCGGGCAGGAGTATCTCTCCTCCACCCCGAAATACAACCTGCTGTATGAAGCGTTTGGCTGGGAGCATCCAGATTACATCCACCTGCCCCACATCATCCGCGAGGACGGAGCCAAGATGAGTAAGCGCAAGGGTGACCCCTCCTTTGAGGACCTGGTGCGGATGGGGTTCCTGCCGCAAGCAATCGTGAATTATGTCGCGCTGCTGGGCTGGAATCCGGGGGACGAGCGCGAATTCTTCATGATGGAAGACCTGATTGACGCGTTTGACATGGACCGCATCAACAAAGCCAATGCGGCTTTCTCGATCGATAAACTGCGTTGGCTGAACGGCGAGCACATCCGCTCGCTTAGCCCTGAAGCTTTCCACGAGATTGCCATGCCCTTCTATCCGGAAGGGTTGGCGGGCTTTGACCAGGCGAAGATCAGCCAGCTGATCCAGATTCGCACTGAGATGCTGATGGATATCCCAAGGATGGTTGGTTTTCTCGCTGATCTGCCGGAGTATTCGGCGGAACTGTTCGAGAATCAGAAATCAAGGTCGACTGTCGAGTCCGCCCGTGTGGTTTTAGAAAAGGCTTTGCCGCTCTTGGAGAAGCTGGAAACCTGGAGCAATGAAGGCTTGTTTGAGGTGCTGAAAGCGTTCGCGCAGGAACAGGGTTACAAGGTCGGGACGGTCATGTGGCCGATCCGCACCGCCCTCTCCGGGCAGGAAACCTCTCCCGGCGGCGCGACCGAGCTGGCAGCGCTGCTCGGGAAACAGGAGTCCCTGCGCCGGATTAATCTCGGGTTAAGTAAGTTGGGGTAACAAGCGTCATAGCGAGCCCTTGGGGGATCGATTGTGCGGTCTCTGACCGCGCACATGATTGACCGAAGGTCTCCAATTAATCAAATACAAAGGCAGATCGCCACGCTGCGCTCGCGATGACGGAATAAATAAAAGCGTGACGGCGGATTGGAAGCACACCAAGGTCACCACAAACAAAGCTCGCAGTGCTTCCAAGCTCGCCCTACGGGTACGCTCTATGGGTGCTGACAAAGATGACAGGCAGATCGCCGCGCAGAAGAACCGATTGTGCCGGTCTCTGACCGCGCACATGAATTGACCGAAGGTCTCCAATTAATTAAATACAAAGGCAGATCGCCACGCAAAAGAAGCTTGCGATGACGGAATAAATAAAAGCGTGACGGCGGATTGGAAGCACACCAAGGTCACCACAAACAAAGCTCGCAGTGCTTCCAAGCTGGCCCTACAAGTGCAGTCTATGATTATTACATTCAATGAAAGGCAGATCGCCGCGCTTCGCTCGCGATGACGAAACCGATTGTGCCGGTCTCTGACCGCGCACATGAATTGACCGAAGGTCTCCAGCCGACAATGGTGATTTGAGTGACAAGGTCGTTTTTTGCGAGCGATTGATGTTGCATTGGCGGATTGGAAGCACACCAAGATCTCTCCATGACATAGTGCGCAGTGCTTCCAAGCTCGCCCTACAACCACTTTGTCGCGCCCACCAGGTTATAAACTGACATTTTGTGAACCTTCAGCGGTACAATTCTTGCACTATATGGACAAAAAAGGCAACGAGTTATGATACCCATCCTCGACATTCTGCCGGTTCTGTCGGTTTATCCTTATGCACTGCTCTATTACGCCATCCTGCTCGCTTCCGCGGGGCTGGCGCTTTTTGCTTTCCGGCGTGCCAATCCTGCCAACAATCCCGCTTTACGCAACAGTCTGCTGGTTATCTTCTTCAGTCAACTCATTCTGCTGACCCTCAGCCTGATGATCTACCAGGGTTTTACGCAGCTTAACCAGATCTTTCCGATCGCTTTCCGCGCACTGACACTTGTTTGTATCCTATGGTTCTTGAGGGCGTTATTCTGGCAGCCAGGGGAACGCAATGGATGGCTGATCTGGGTGCTCACAGTACTGGTGCTGACCGCTGCCAGCATCCTCATCCCACTTTGGCTGCCGCTGGCTGGCGAGCAGAACTTCAATGGTTCCTGGCAGGATTTCATTTGGGTGGGGTTTACCCTCCTCACCATCACCTTCGGGGCAATCGTTTATCTGCAGCAAGACCGAGCCGACCGGGCTGAAGGGATAATCATCCTCCTGCTGGCAGCCATGGGCTACCTGTTTTACCTGGCGCTGCCAAACGGCGGCAGTCTGCCCGCCTCAGTGATGGTCAGTCAATTGCTGTACTACCCACTCTTGATCAGCCTGGCATGGCAGCGAAAAAAGCCTGATCCTATCCCCCAACCAGCAGCAGCCACCGCTGAACGGCGTGAACTATCAAGTGAGGTCGCCGTCCGGATGTTGGACGTGAGCTTGCAGCAGACCAACATTCAAATCCAACGCAGCCTGACACACAGCCTTGGGCTCCATCTGCTGGCTGACCTTTGCGGTTTCCTGGTCACTGACAAAGAAAATCACAGTCTGACGCTGCTAAATATGTACGATCTCATTCGCGAGGAATTTCTTGGAACGATTGCACTCCCCAAGAAGGTTTTTCCTGTTTTTGCTGCTCATCTCGAAGACCGTGAAATCCTGGTTTCCAACACACCTAAAGAGCATGCTCAGGAAAAAAATGCCTTGATGGAATTGATCGGTTATAACCAGATAGGCAATGTGCTCTTCTACCCCCTGAACCCCATCGACGCGCCAGTTGGGCGAGGGCTCCTCTGCCTGAGCCCCTTCACCGAAAGGACCTGGAACACAAAAGATCTTGATCATTTGAGCGTGATCGCTCCAAAAGTCAACGAAATTCTGGAAGAATCAGCTAACATTGAACAAAAAGCGACCTCAGCGCAACGGCTTCAAAGCCTGGTGAATCGCGTCCAACGCGAGCGGGCACAAACTGAGGAACAATTCGTCCAATCGCAGTACCTTCTGGCGCAATTGCACCAGGAGCTTCTTGTCAGCGGTGAGACCCACGAATCCGAAGTTGAAATGTGGCTTTCCCGACAGGAAACACTCGAAGCTGAGCTCGAGGACCTCCAAAACACCTTGCGGCAGAACGCGGCAACCATTGCCCAGGCAGAAGCGCTGCGGCTCGAGAAAGAACAACTCGAGCGTTCCATGGCGCAAAATACCCAGCAGATGGAAGGGCTTCGCACAGCTCTGGACCAGGCGCGCGACATGCTCGAGCAAATAAGCCCACAATCCACCAGCAGAACAAAAGAAAGCCTCCTTCTCAGTTTGACCGATGAACTGCAAGCACTGTTTGACAGTAATAAATCCGAAACCGACCAGAAGCAAATCCGTGTTCGGGTCGAAAACACCTTGCCTGCGGAGCCTGACACTGAAAACAAATTACACTTACTTCAACTAAGCCGGTCTTTGCTGCAGAACGCTTTGTCAGTCAGCAAAACTGGTTCTGTGATCCTGCTGGAAGTATTGCCTTCCCAGGATCAGCCGGGTTATATTGAGCTTCGCGTCAGCGATGCTGGCCCTGGCCTGACACCCGAAGATCAAGCGAAATTTCTTGAGGAACTCAAATCAAACCCGGGACCAGTTGAGCATAATTGGGGCGAGGTCAGCGCGCTGCGCGAGGCTGTTGACCTGACTCAGAGCCTGGGCGGACACTGGTGGATCCACTCCGTGCCTGATACGCTTACCGTTCATCGCCTGGCAATCCCGCAAAACAGTGGGGCAGACACAACTGGCAATAATCTTGCTACCACTTCCCCGGAAATGTAATAAGCCCATGCGCCTGAAAAAGCATCAATCCATCACTCTCGCGGTTTTGTTCGTCATAACTCTGGCTTTTGTCGGGGTCATATTTGCCGGCGTGATCGTGGCTGCCGTAGCCAATTCGGATACATCCCCGTACCATCTCAGTTTCAGGAATTACCAAATCACGCCTACGCCTTTTCAGCCGAATTCCTTCGCGAACATTCTTGAAGATGGTACCATCGAACTCATTCCTCAACCCGTTCTCACGCCAACACCTGTGCCTGTCATCCCGGTTGGGGAATTGCCAGAAAACCAGTTAAATATCCTCATGCTGGGAGTGGACGATTTTGGAGCGAACAATTTCCGCACGGATGTGATCATCCTGGCTTCGATTAATCCCAAGTACAAAACCGTCAGCCTGATCTCTTTCCCGCGCGATCTGTACGTCACCATCCCAGGCTACTGGTCCAATCGCATCAACACCGCCTGGTCTTTGGGTGGATTTGAGCTGCTGGCTCAGACCTTTGAGGCCAATTTTGGCATCCGCCCGGATAATTACATGATGGTCAATTACAACGGATTCAAAGATGTTGTCAACAGCCTGGGTGGGATCGATGTGAATGTTACTGAAGAATTACAAGACGCCTGTGAGACCAATCCTTCCGGCTGGTGCATCGTTGAACCCGGCGAAACGCATATGGATGGGAGTCAGGCTCTCTGGTACGCGCGATCGCGCAAGACCACCAGCGATTTCGATCGCAACCGGCGCGCGCAGGATGTCGTGATGGCGATTTTCCGCAAGGCAGTCAACCTGAATATGCTCATCAAAGTGCCGGAACTGTATGGTCTTTATCGGGAATATGTGGACACAGATATTCAACTCATGGATGCCCTGCCGCTTTTGCCGATGGCATCATCACTGATGGACTCGGAAAACATCCATAAATATGCAGTCACCCCGCAGATGGTTTCCAACTGGATCACGGCGGAAGGCGCAATGGTGCTGATGCCCGATTACTACTCGATCTCAAACATGTTAAACGAAGCGCTGTATCGGAACGAATAGCAAGCTTTGGTAAAAAAATAGCCCGGGTTTTCCGGGCTATTTACTTTAAGGGAGGTTTTCCGCCATGACTACATTTTGGATCGCTTCGCTGATGCGATAGGCCGTATCAACATTGTTCATCGTATAGAGATGGATGCCGCGAATGTCGTTGTCAATCAGGTCCATGATCTGTTCAATGGCATAAAAGATGCCGGCGTCGCGCAGTGCTTCGGGTTTGTTGGCGTATTTGCTGAACAAACGCGAAAGTTTGGCAGGCACGCTCGCCCCCGAAAGCGCTACAGTGCGCTCAATTTGCCTGAGGCTGGTGATCGGCATGATCCCGGCTACGATCGGTACGTTGATCCCATGCGCGGTTGCCAGATCCCGGAAGCGGTAAAATGCCTCGTTATCAAAGAAAAGTTGGGTTACGAGGTGGGTTACGCCATTGGAAATTTTGTGTTGCAAGTTGCGCACATCTTCTTCCAAAGAAGGCGCCTGATAATGCCCTTCTGGGTAGCAGGCACCCAACAGATTAAATTCAGGCTCGCGTTTCTTGATAAAGTCAGCCAGATCACTTGCGTAACGAAAATCGTCTTTAGGAGGCACATCGGGACTGATATCACCACGCAGTACCATCAAGTTCATCACCTGGTTTTCTTTGAGTTTTGCCAACGTCTCGATCACATCCTGCTCAGTCGAATTGACGCAAGTGATGTGCGCCACAGGCTCAATGTGGTAATGAGTGCGGATCAGGGAAGCGATCTCGACCGTCTTCTCCCTCTGAGCAAGGCTGCCGCCTGCCCCGTACGTCACGCTGATGTAATCGGCGGGCAATCCTCGCAAACGCAGCAACGTGTTGTAGATCACATCGTAGGAGCTATCCTTCTTTGGAGGAAAAATCTCCAGCGAGTAGCTGACTTTTTTGTGTTTGAAAATTTCAGAAATGTTCATTTTTCGCCTGTTAATCAGTTATTTTTTTACAATTTTCCGGTTAATTATACATGCAATAATTTTCCGGGATTGGGCTTCTGTTGGTGGGTTGGCTTAAAAACCATCACCTGATTTCCCATGCTTCCTGACGCCAACACACCCTACGCCCAAGAAAACGGGATAAAAGAGAAAAAGATTATGTAGGCAGATGTGTGACGTCAGGTTGAAATGCGCATACTCTTCGAGCACGAAGAACTGACCTATATGGTCTGTCGTAGGTCAGCTTGTACGTTTCAAGCCGACATTCCAGTCATTCTGAGCCTCTGTTGTGAAGAATCTGATCATTAGTGAATAGATCCTTCGCGTTGCTCAGGATGAGATTGTCGGTGTTAAGATCGCCACGTCGCTTTGTTCCTCGCGATGACGGGAGTGGGACGGTGGGCAGACTTTATAGAGAATCAGGCAGGTAAAAACACCATGACGCCATACTCTTCGAGCACGAAGAACTGACCTATATGGTCTGTCGTAGGTCAGCTTGTGCGTTTCAAGCCGACATTCCAGTCATTCTGAGCCTCTGTTGCGAAGAATCTGATCATTAGTGAATAGATCCTTCGCGTTGCTCAGGATGACATTGTCGGTGTTAAGATCGCCACGTCGCTTTGTTCCTCGCGATGACGGGAGTGGGTCGGTGGGCAGACTTTATAGAGAATCAGGCAGGTAAAAACACCGTGACGCCATACTCTTCGAGCACGAAGAACTGACCTACGCAGACGCCTTGTGGTGACAAAATTTAATCAGTAACCAGACCTGCGCAAATCAATCGCCAGCTAAAAACCACTTGTTTCGGTTGACAAACCTCCGTTTGGGGTTTAGACTTAAATTTCAATTATTTGTCTATACGAAACGATGGAGTCACTATGAACACACAAACTGAAGTCGTGAGCGCACACATCCAGGAGAGCACTCTCCTCCAACCCGCGATCCAGGCATGGAAACTCTACCTGCGCGATCAGGGCAGATCCCATCATACCCTTAAAGCCTTTACTGCTGACCTGGCATTGTTGGAAAGCTTTTTACCGACTGATAAAACCATCGGCAAGATCACTACAAAAGATCTCGAAGATTACCTTGGCTGGCTTGAGAAGGACCGCGATGTCCCCTGCAGCCCCAAGACACTCTCCCGCCGCATCACCTCCATCAAGTCATTTTTCCGCTGGCTGGTCAAGGGTGGTGTGCTCAATTTTGACCCTGCTGAGAAGGTCCTCCAAAAAACCGTCATCAGCCCCCTGCCAACCGTGCTCACCCCATCAGAATACTCCCGTGCCCTGGACGCTGCAGACGCCCTGCGTACAGCCGCCAATCCTGACCCGCGTCCGTATACATTGATGCTGCTTGTGCTGGAAACCGCCATGAAAAAGGGTGAGTGTTTGAGTTTGATGACCAATCACCTCGAGATCGAAAAACCCGAACAGGCATACATCCACGTGCGTTATGGCCAGGCGCGCTACCGCTATAAGGAACGCAAGGTGGAAGTTTCAGCCAACTGGGTGGCTGCCTATCGCGAATATGCAGAAAAGTATCAGATCAAGGACCAGGTTTTTCCCTGGTCACAGCGCCGCCTGGAATATCTGCTTGAAGATGTTACCAAAGCTGCAAAAATGGAAAAACACATTTCCTTTGACATGCTGCGTTGGACGAGCGCGTTGATCGACCTGATGAATGGGGTCGAGAGAGACAAGATCCGCCAGAAGCTCGGCATTTCCAAGGTGCAGTGGCGCGAAGTGAGCAACAAACTGCGCAGCCTGGCTGAAGAGAATGGTTATCCCATCCCGAAAGAGGCTGTTGAAGGCGAAGGCGCCTGAAAATCATTTTGAGTAGAAGAGAATATGACATATACCGTTAAGAACCAACGGAAACATCGGTTTCCATGGGGCTTCCTGCTTGTTCTGGCTGCCCTGATATTTGTTTTGCTGTCAGTCCTGAGCGTCAACGAGATGCGCAACGGCAAAGCCGGCTTCCTCACCAATCTGTGGCAAACACCAAATCGTTATGCGGACGACCCCTGGCTTGCCGACAACCCGGATGCTATTCCCGTCCCCAATGAGGTCAAGACCATTCTGCTGCTCGGTTCGGATTATCGTCCCGAGTTGGGCTATCGCACGGATGTGATGCTGCTGGTCGGGCTGAACACCCGCACCGACGAGGTGCACCTGATCTCCTTCCCGCGCGATCTGTGGGTGACCATTCCCGGCTTGGGCGAGGAGCGATTGAATACAGCATTTCCTTACGGCGACTGGCAGTTGCTGAGTGACACTTTTGCCGTAAACTTCGGCTTCAGACCTGATCACTATGCCATGGTGGACTTCCAGGGCTTTAAGCACCTGATTGATGTTTTGGATGGCATTGTCGTGACTGTGGGCGAGCATATGGAAGACGAATGCCACATGAATGATTCGGGCTGGTGTGTAGTGGAACCGGGGGAAGTGCCGATGACCGCTGACGAAGCCCTTTGGTACGTACGCGCGCGCCTGAATTCCTCTGATTTCGACCGCACCCGCCGGGCTCAGGAAGTGATCCAGGCGATGGCAAAAAAAGCGCTCCAGCCATCTGAGATCCTGAACCTGGATAATTTCATTCGGGCAATCTTCAGGACCGTCAAAACAGACATGCAAGCGTCCGACACCATCCTCTATGCATTACCCGTTAATAAGTTCGTGGATATGACGTTTTCGACCTTCCGGTTAACCCCTGATGACGCAGTGCCAGGCATGACCAATGGCGGAGCTTCTGTGCTTTACCCCAACCATCCCGCCATCCGGGAGAAATTGCTCCAGTTCTACTGGGTCGAGTAGCTAAGCCGGCGCATGCAGCTGGAGATGCAGGATTTCACATTCATCTCCAAGCAAACGCCACGCTTGGGCAATTCGCAACCCGGCTACCCAAAGAATTGATCCCCCACTCAACACCAAAGGCCAGCTTGCCCTGGCTGATTGGGGGATTTTTTGGTTGACAAAAAAGTCGCTCAACTTCTGATGTTTGAGCGCCATGCCTAATGGAGACCAGCGTTCCCCAGATCGCATTGGGCGAACCTCCAGCGGCCATTCAACGTCCAGCGGATTGAGCCAGGCATGCAGGGGATGATTTTTGAGTTCATCAGGCAGGGATTTGTACTTGCGGGCATCGATCAATTCTGCCGTAAGCTCCCAACCCGCGTTCAGTTTTACTTTGCCACCGCGTTTCAACCTGAGGCCTGAGGGGTCTTTGAGTTGCGGATAATCAGTGTGTTGATGCTGATAGGTCTGTGGGGCAATCACAAATTCACTCTCGAAACAGAAAATCCATAAGCCCCCTGCCAGGGGAGTCTGCGCGGTGCTGCTTGAAATCGCTGCAAGTGCTCTTTCAGCCGCCTCAAAACCAAAATCCCGCAAATCTGGTTTAAGTTTGGCAAAAGCCTGCCTGAGGACCAGCCTTTGCAGGCTAAGATGCAGACCCAAGAAGTCCTCCCTGCTGAATATCAGCCCATCCCCCTCAGTCCGCACAAGCACGCGTTCAAACGCCTCGCCCGCCAGGACCTCAAGCAGTTGCCGGTCAGCCGAGAGAGTCTGCGCGGTTCGCACAAGCCTCTGCGCAAAACCGGGATTGGATTTCTCAAGCTGTGGGATCAGTTCGTGCCGTAATCGGTTGCGGAAGTAACTTGGGTCCGTGTTGCTCTCATCCTCAAGCACCTCCAATCCATGAGCGTGGCAGTATTCCTGGATCTCCCACCGATAAACGTGGAGCATTGGGCGGAAAAGAGGCAACTCCGGATCGATCGTGCAAATTATGCTGCGAGGTTGCATGCCCGCCAGCCCGCTCAATCCGCTACCGCGCAGAAAGTGCATCAGGATTGTTTCCACCTGATCATCGGCATGGTGCCCCACCGCCACCCCCTGTGCTCCATGTTCGCGTGCAAGATCGAACAAGAAGCGATATCGGCAAATACGAGCTGCTTCTTCGATGCCAAGTTTGTTTTCCAGAGCGAATTGCCCCACATCTTCCCGAAGGCTGAAGAATGGCAAACTGAGGTCAGCAATATACATTTTTAACGCTTCCGCCTGCGAGCCGGAACTCCCGCGCAGAGCGTGGTCCAGATGCCCTACGATGAGTTTAAAGCCGCCCACCAAAAGGCAGTGAAGCAGGCACAAGCTATCCGCTCCCCCGGAAACTCCTACCACCAATGGCAGGTCAGGGTCGACGCCGCAATCCTTAACCAGTGTCTGAGAAATCTGTTTTGCCAGCATATCCAGATTATAGCATTTGCCTCGTTTTTCCTCGACAGGGCCGTGTTGTTGTATACTTATGCCATGGAACCCGATCCCTTTGTCATCGGTCTAACGGGTAATATTGCTTCTGGCAAAAGCGTCGTCTTGCAATACCTGGCAAACTTGGGCGCACTGGCGATTGATGCAGACCAAGTGGCACAGGAAACCTACCTTCCAGGCAATCCCGCTTACGAACCCATCCTGGCGCGTTTTGGTTCGGAACTGGCTTTTAATGATGGACAAATAAACCGCAGCAAACTCGGCAGGATCGTTTTCCGTGATCCTGCCGCCTTGGCTGAGTTGGAAGCGATCATCCATCCTCTGGTTACGCGAAAAATACTTGAACTGAAAGACTCAACCGACCGGGCTGTTGTTGCAATTGAAGCCATAAAGCTTTTTGAGGCAGGCATAGACAAGCATTGTGATACTCGTTGGGCAATCGCCGCCAACGATAACTTGCGGCTTGAAAGATTGATGGAAGACCGCGGGTTGGATGAAGCTGCGGCGCACCAGCGCATCAAAGCCCAGTCCCCTCAATCTGACAAGATCCGCCTGGCAGATCAGGTCATTTATACTGATGTCAATTTCACATACACTTACAACCAGGTATTCGAGCAGTTCTCTGCTCTGGGCTTATCACCTTTGGAAGTTTTATCCGCTGATGGCGAGATCCGGCTTAGCCCGCTCAACCCAAAGGATTTTGCAATCGCCTCTGGTTTCATGGAAGAAAAGACAGAACAAACCTGGGAACCAGAGGATCTGTATCGCTTACTCGGGCAACGCACGGTCGTGGCTTTTTATCACGGCGAAGAGCTGCTGCAACTGATGATCTTCCGAATCGAGCAAGGCATGGCTGTGCACCTGGCACACGCGCCTTTTCGGTCCGAATTGCTGCCCTCGAAAGTCAGTTTCCCTCTTTTAAAGAAATATCTCACAGGTCTGATTGACATGCTGATCGTGACCAAGGAATTCCTCTCGCCTGAAGAAGCAAAACTTTTGGGATTCACATATGGCGACGACCAACCGCCAGTGCATCCGATGGTCTATCACAACTTCCTTCGGAAACATGGTTTGATGCCTGGAGAGGTCTATTTTTCGAAAATCCAAGGATAAAGCAGGAAAAACATAGCGTTACAGGGTATACTTTAACACAGGGAAGGCATTGCGAGTATGCAGGAACTGTGGAGTAATCTTCTATTCATTCTGGAGCGTTTTACATGGTCCAGTATGTTGGATATTGTGCTAGTCACAATCGTTTTTGCATTCATCCTTTATCTTTTGCGCGACACGGAAGCCCAAACCCTGCTACGCGGTATTTTCCTGATCATTATCCTGGTCACTCTGCTGATCTCACTGCTCGATTTACCGGGTTTTTCCTGGTTGGTCGACACGATCTCCCCTGCTTTGATCTTTGCGATCCCTGTTGTGCTCGCTCCGGAGATCCGGCGGGGGCTTGAACGTATGGGCAACGTCAGCGACCTGGGAGTTTTCAAGCATCGAAGCGCAAAAGCCAGCGAACACCTCGAGCAGACTCTGCAAGCCATCACAGATGCTGTCCTGCAGCTTGCGCAACGCCGGCATGGCGCGCTGATCATCCTTCGGCGCAAGCAGTTTCTGGATAGTTATTACAAAAATGGCGTGTTGATGGACGCCACGGTCACGCCCCAGCTTTTGATGCAGATCTTTTACCCCAACACTCCGCTGCATGACGGCGCGGTGATCATCGACGACAACAAGATCAAAGCGGCAGCGTGCGTGATGCCGCTTTCGAGCAGCGGCGTGCTCAACGCGACGGTTGAACGCTCGATGGGGCTGCGCCACCGCGCGGCGCTTGGTATCAGCGAGGTCAGCGACGCAATTGCAGTGGTCGTCTCAGAAGAAACTGGAACGATCTCGATCGCCCATCGGGGACGCCTGATCCGCCGCTTGGATAGCGAACGCCTGCTGAACAATATGCGCGCCTTCATGACCTCCAACGAGGTTTTGAACCGTCAGAAATCTTGGCTTTCCTATTTCAAACTGCGCAAGCCTGGGGATGAGGAGGAAACTGATGAAACTACTACGTAAATTACTCAGTTTCCTGCCCACCTTACTGACGGCGTTGGTACTGGCAATCATCGTCTGGGTCTCTTCTGTAACTGCCAGTGATCCGAACCAGGTCATTACCTATGAGACTCCGGTCCGGTTGGAGATACTTGGGCAAAACCCGGACCTGGTGATCACGCACCAGGATGTGGAAGGGGTCACGGTTACGCTAAAAGCTCCGCGATCAGTGCACGCCAAACTGGCTAACGATCCAAGCCTGATCAGCGCTAACATCAACCTTTCAGGCCTGGAAGCAGGCGACCATTCCCTCACGCCAGAAGTGATTGTGGATCTGCGACCGGTGCAAGTGGTGGAGATCGCTCCGGCTTCGGTGGACCTCTCGCTGGAGAAGGTCGCCTCAAAGACTATGCCCATCATCCTGATTCAAACAGGTGGTCTGCCGGTTGGGTATCAGACCCGCAACGCGAGACTGAACCAAAACGAAGCCAAACTGGTAGGACCCGAATCATTGGTGAAAACCGTGGTCGAAGTGGCTGCCACCATCAACGTCTCCGAGCTGACAACAACCATCAACCGCACGCTGGACCTGAAGCCTCTCAATGATGCCGGGGTTGTGGTGGAGGGAGTGGTGCTTAGCCCGAACCGCGTGGATGTAAGTATTGACGTGGAGCAGCTGGTTGGCTATCGTAACGTTTTTGTCAAGATCGTCACCAGTGGTTCAGTGGCGCAGGGTTACCACCTGACCAGCATCGTGGTGGACCCGCCCACACTGACTGTTTATGCCGAAAACCCGGACCTGATCCGCGGGATGCCCGCCTTCATTGAGACCGAACCGGTTAATTTAAACGGCGCGCAGCAGAGTTTTGAGTCGCGGGTGGGCTTGCAATTGCCAGAAGGTATCGTGGTGATCGGCGACCAATCTGTGATGGTTTCCGTCGGCGTTGAGGCGATCTATAATTCTACCCAAATTATCGGCGTGCCCGTCACCGCTACCAATCTTGCAGAAGGACTTCGAGCAGAACTCTCCCCGCAAACGGTGGATGTTTACATCTCAGGACCAATGAACCTGCTGGAAAACATTGGAACTACTTCGGTCTTTGTCACCCTGGATCTGACAGGCCTGTCAGAAGGCACTTATCAGTTATCCCCCAAAGTTGAGCTCGACCGTCCTGAATTGCGGCTTGACTCCACTTTGCCCGGATTAATCGAAGTCGTTATCACGAGATAGAAAATAACAAATAAATAGGATTTTTATGGACAAACCTGTCATTGTGCTCGTCGGAAGACCAAACGTGGGTAAGAGTACCCTTTTCAACCGCCTGGTGGAACAACGCCTCGCCATCATTGATGACGTCCCAGGCACAACGCGCGATCGCCTTGTTGCGGAAGGCAATTGGGCTGGACTTAACTTTTTCGTGGTCGACACGGGCGGTATTGACCCCAGCAAGCAGCGCGACCAGGTTCCTCTTTCAATCGGCTCTGCAGATTTCATTGATGAGATCCGCGCCCAGGTGGAAGTTGCCATCGAGGAAGCTGACGTGGTGGTGTTGGTGGTGGACGCGCTTAGCGGTGTCACCCAGGCAGACCAGGAAGTTGCGACCATGCTGCGGAAGCGTCAACGACAGGCAGACGGAAAACTGATGCCGCCGATTGTACTGGCGGTCAACAAAGCCGACAGCGAAACTGCCCGTCTGAACGCGCTGGACTTTTACTCCCTGGGGATCGGCGAGCCCTTGCCCATCTCTGCCATCCACGGTACTGGAACTGGGGATTTGCTGGATGAGATCGTGGCGCATTTCCCCGCCCAGGTGGAAGAAGAAGTTGATGAAACCGCCATCAAGGTTGCCATCGTCGGCAAGCCAAATGCTGGCAAGAGCAGTCTGCTAAATAAGATTACCGGCAAAGATCGCGCCATCGTCAGCAACATTCCCGGCACCACGCGCGACGCAATCGACACACCTCTCACAATTGACGGGCAGGACTATGTGCTGATTGACACCGCCGGCATTAGAAAACGCGGCTCAATCATCCCGGGTGTCGAAAAGTATTCTGTGCTGCGAGCGATGCAGGCGATTGAACGCTGCGACGTGGCTGTGTTGGTCGTAGACGCGACCACCGGGATTACAGCCCAGGATACCCATATTGCGGGCTATATCAACGAAGCCTGGAAAAGTGTGATTTTGGTGGTCAACAAGTGGGACCTGATCGAAAAAGATACCAACACCAGTATGGAATTTGAACGCGAGATCCGCCAGCAGTTGAACTTCCTGCCGTATATCCCGATCCTGTTTCTATCCGCTAAGAGCGGTCAGCGCGTGCACCAGGTGTTGCCTTTGGTGAAACAGATCCAGGCTGAACGCCTGCAAAAGGTGCCCACCTCGCAGCTGAACCGCATCCTGATCAACGCTCAGGATATACACCAGTCAACATCAGGTACCGGTAAACCCTTCCGGATCTATTATGGTACGCAGGTAAAGACCGATCCGCCGACATTCCTGCTGTACTGCAACGATCCAAGCCTGGGTCACTTCACCTACAAGCGCTTCCTGGAGAATCAGATCCGCCTGGAGGTGCCTTTTACCGGAACGCCCATTCAAATCGTTTTGAAGAAGCGTGAACGTAAAAGTGCAGAAGATTAGCCTGGCAGGTTTGGTTTATAATAGCCGGAGTTCAAACTGCGCGACAGCGTGATAGAATGGATGCTTGTGGAACAAAACGAAACTGAAACCAACATTGTTGAACCAACACCCCAACCTGCCCCTGAGAAAAAAGGCCACGGTTTTTGGCGCGATCTGATTGAAACCATCCTGATGGCAGTGGTGCTCTTTTTGCTACTCAATGCTGCCACTTCGCGCGTTCGGGTTTATAACATCAGCATGCAGCCCACGCTGTATGAAGGCAACCTGCTGGTTGTCAACAAGCTCGCTTACAAATTTGGCGAGCCCAAACGCGGCGACATTATCGTCTTTCATTACCAGGGCACAGTCACCGAAGATTACATCAAACGTGTGATCGGCTTGCCAGGAGATATGATTAACATTGGCAGCGGCGTCGTAAAGGTAAATGGACAAGCTATCACTGAACCCTACATCGCTGAGCTTCCTGGATATACTGGCCAGTGGAAAGTGCCTGATGGAGAGCTTTTTGTACTGGGAGATAACCGCAACCACTCTTCTGATTCGCACGACTGGGGGTTTGTGCAGCAGGAATGGGTGGTTGGGAAGGCAATTGTTGTATACTGGCCGCTAGACCGCATCCGTGTGCTGCTTAACCCGGATCTGGTCCATGCTGCCCCTTGAGAGCCCAATACCTGCATGAAGCGATCAACTAAAACACTCCCTGAAATTCCTGAAGTATGCCCGCATTGCTACTTTGGCAGGATAAAGCCGGGCAAGCGCAGTTTTGCTGCCCGCACCAATGGCAAGCCCGTGATGGTGCCGGATTTCCCCGCCTGGATTTGCGATGTTTGTGGATTCACGATTTATGACCCCGCGTCATTGTTGAACCTGCAGCGCCTGCTAACGAATCCCACTAAGCTCAGTTTCACTCACCCTGCACCCAAAAACACTGATCCCCTATCCGCCAACTCGCAGCCGCAAACCGACCAACCCGCTTAGAATCTGTCTTGACCAGATTCTGAATGCTCTGACAGCAACTGAGTTGCCCCTTTTTGAGGCATGAAATGTTGGTGCAACAGATTCCCATTTAATATGTTTGAGGTAAAAGGATCACTCTTATCATTCACGAAGTGCGTGTGAACCGCAAATATCGATTGAGTGCAACCAGTTTAGATTGCTTCGTCCCGCGCAATGACAGAAAAACCCTTTTTCTCATCAAATTCACTAACTCACCAAGCGCTCTCCTCACCTATCAACCATCACCCATCTTGATCCACTCTGGCTTCGGTGTATGAACTTCGTCAGAAAATGAAATAACCTTTGACTCTGGTCTCTTAGAGTGCTATTATTTTGTAGTACTTATTATTCATTTCGAATTTATTCTGCACGTTAAAATGGAGGTTTTATATGAGCGCAATCTTTATATCACGCATCATCGGCGCAGTTGTTCTTGGTATTATTGGAGCCTTCACCAGTCTCCCCGTTTATAATTTCGTCCAGCAGTTTGTTGATGTGCTCACACTTTCACAGGGAGTGGTGACCGGTCTCACCGCGGTGATATTCGCCGCGTTTGGCTTTTTAATCACCCCTTACATTACGATCAAGCCCTTTCAGGCTTTGATAAAACTGTTTACTAAATCTTCAGCCCAATCCTTGTTGAGTGGACTTATTGGCATGACCATTGGTCTGGTCATTGCTGCCATCATGGCATACCCGCTTTCATTGCTTCCACGACCGCTTGGGCAGATTTTGCCACTGGTTGGCTTGCTGCTTTTTGGCTATTTGGGAACAATTCTTTTTGTAACCCGGCGTGAAGATTTCTCGAATCTGCTTAAGAATATGGGCAACAAGATGCCTGCGCGTGCCAAAGGTGAGAGCGAAAGGCGCGTTTTGGTTGATACCAGCGCGATCATTGATGGGCGTATTTCCGATATCGCCAAAACAGGTTTCCTGGGCGCAACGCTGGTCGTGCCGCGTTTTGTTCTGAATGAACTGCAATTCGTCTCCGATTCAGCCGATAGTCTCCGCCGGCAACGCGGACGCCGCGGATTGGACGTGCTTGGGGAGTTGCAGGAGAGCAAAGACATCAATGTTGTGATCAGCGATATCGACGTGGAAGGCGTGCGTGAGGTGGATGACAGGCTGGTGCTGCTTGGGCGGCAGATGAACTGCCCGATCCTGACCAACGATTTCAATCTCAACCGGGTCGCCGAACTGCAGGGCGTTAAAGTTCTCAACATCAACGATCTCGCTAACGCAGTTAAAGTCATCATCCTGCCTGGAGAAACCTTGCAGATTGCGGTTATCCAGGAAGGCAAGGAACACAACCAGGGTGTAGGGTATTTGGACGATGGCACCATGGTCGTCATCGAAAACGGTCAGCGCTATATTGACAAGCAAATTGAAGTCACCGTCACCAAGATCTTGCAGACTTCTGCCGGGCGGATGATCTTTGCCAAACCAACCCACGAATGAAAGCAGGAAAAGTATTATGAGCCTAAAAATTTACAGCACCCTCAGCCGCACCAAGGAGGAATTTAAGACCCTCGAACCTGGCAAGGTCAGGATGTATGTCTGCGGTCCGACAGTCTATGCTGAATCGCACATCGGGCATGCCATGTCTGCTTTGGTGTTCGACATCGTCCGGCGTTACCTTGAGTATTCCGGATATGACGTCAATTTCGTGATGAACTTCACCGATGTGGATGACAAAATTATCAACAAAGCCAATGAACTCGGGCGCGATCCGTACGAACTGGCAAATCAATACATCGAGCAATACAAAGCCAATCTTGCCGCGCTGAACGTCAAACCCGCCACCAAGAATCCACGTGCCACGGAGGACATGCCGCAAATCATCGCAATGATCAGCCAACTGATCCGTAATGAGTCTGCCTACGAGCTGGATGGCGACGTGTATTACAACGTCGAGTCCAAGCCGGACTACGGCAAGCTTTCTGGCCGCCGGCTGGACACGATGAACGCCGGCTCGCGTGTGCAAGTAGATGAACGTAAAGAACATCCGATGGATTTTGCCCTCTGGAAATCGGCCAAACCCGGTGAACCCGCCTGGGATAGCCCCTGGGGCAAGGGGCGCCCCGGCTGGCACATTGAGTGCTCGGCAATGAACATGGCGCACCTGGGCGAACAGATCGATATTCATGGCGGAGGGAATGACCTGATCTTCCCCCACCATGAAAACGAGATCGCCCAGACTGAAGCCCTGACCCATAAGCCCTTTGCGACATACTGGATGCACAACGGCATGCTCGGTTTGAAGTCCGAGAAAATGTCCAAATCACTCGGCAACATGATCACCATCGACCAATTCCTCAGCGAACATCCGGGGGATGTGATGCGCTTATGGGTGCTGAATGGCTCTTACCGCAGCCCGCTAACCTACAGCGAGGAAGTTGTGGAACAGACCGAACAGGCTTACCGCCGCTTGCTGAATGCCAAGAAACCCGCGTTGCCCGGTACGGCCGGTCTGCCGGAAGAAAAGGTAACTGCCTTGAAGAATGCTGCTGAGCAAGCCAGGCAGGCTTTCAGGGAGAGCATGGATGACGACTTCAACACCTCTGCTGCCCTGGCTGCGATCTTTGAGCTGGTGCGCAACCTTAATCAGGCGCGCAGTGACGGCGCCACAGATGCACAGCTTTTGCCAGCATGGAATGTCTTTAATGAGCTGACCGGTGTGCTCGGGCTGCAGCTCGAGGAGCAATCTGGCAGCGCGAATGCCGCTGATCCCTTCATCGACCTGCTGGTCAGCCTGCGGCGCGACCTGCGTGCAGAAAAGAATTGGGCGCTTTCCGACAAGCTGCGCAATGAACTGAAAGCCCTGGGTGTGGTTCTGGAAGACAGCAAAGATGGCACCACCTGGACCTGGGAGCAAGGGTGAAAGAATGGATTACCGGGCGAAACCCGGTCTATGAGGTCTTGCGTGCCAAACGCCGGCACGTTTTCCGCCTGATGCTGCTGCGTGGGATCAAGCTGGATGGGCACCTGCCCGAGATCCTCAAAATGGCGCAGGAACGCAAGGTGCAGGTGTTGGAAGCTCAGCGTCAGCAGTTGGATGCGATTGACGGGCACAACCAGGGTATCGCCCTCGAAGCCAGCGAGTACCCCTACGCCGCGCTTGAGGACCTCTTTGCCAACGCAAAGGCCAGCGGTGAAGCGCCCTTTTTCCTCCTGTTGGACCTGATCCAGGACCCGCAAAATCTCGGTTCGCTGCTGCGGACCGCGGAACTGATGGGCGTACACGGCGTGGTTATGCCATCATCTCAGGCAGCTCAGATCACGCCGACAGTGGTGCATGCCTCTTCCGGCGGCTCTGAACACCTTCTCATCGCACAATACAACCTTGCTCAGGCGATTGATCGCATGAAGGAGCTAGAGGACGTGTGGGTCTATGGGCTGGATGCTTCACCCAAAGCGCGTCCTGTGCATCAATTGCGGATGGATGGCGG
>MTKZ01030603.1_pt1 | contig 19547 bp, 15 predicted proteins | sample 1042781 | NCBI WGS metagenome assembly MTKZ01 (sample SAMN06212207, study PRJNA360539) | anaerobic digester metagenome | biome: Wastewater treatment plant; material: sludge; isolation source: anaerobic digester fed with sludge from wastewater treatment plant | place: Denmark: WWTP Viborg ... | reverse complement strand
CCGAGCAAAACACCGGACAGTATCAGAAAAACAGACGAGGGTGCCCAGAGAAGGATGAGGTTGGCGGCCCAGAAAAGCGGGATGAGGAGATACAGCACCTTTTTCCGGCCGATCCTGTCGGCAAGCATGCCGGAAGGCAGCCCGAAAACGATGCTTGTCAGGGCGGTCGCTGTGACCATGGCGCCCAGTACGTAGCTGTCCGCGCCCTTGATTTCCTGGGCGAATACCTGGGTAAAGGGGAGGATCAGGCCGAAGGGCAGCTTGCTCAGCGCGCCGATGGCCAGCCATTTGCGCGCGGTGGGGTTGCCCTTGAGGATCCTGAGGCTGTCCCTGAGGGGGTTCCCGCTTGGTTTCGTTTTGGAGACCCATTTGACGTCGGACAGCTTTGTCAGGATCAGGATAAAGGAGAGCGCCGTCATCGCGAAGGCGATCAGGAACAGGGGCCTCAGGTTGTTAACACTCACCCCGCCCAATTGCGCGACGATCAGCGCCGCGATCATGGGGCTTGCGATGCCCAGCAGGCCGGCCGCCGCGGTTTCGCACAGCATCATGCCCCTGGCCCTGTCGCAGCTGGGCAGGCAGTTCCCGCAGACCGTGGCGCAGCTGTGGCCGGCGCTGCTGTTGCCGATCCAGTAAACGCACATGGCCAGCAGGCAGTAGCCCCAGCCGGGTGCCGCGGCGTAGATCAGATAGGACGCCATCAGCAGGCCGATGCCGAAGAGGTAGATCTTTTTGGGCCCGATCCTGTCGATCAGGGAGCCGGTCAGGGGCCCCAGCAGGCCCGCGGCGGCCATCCCGATGCTGTTGACCAGGCCCAGCTGCGTCTTTGTCGCCCCAAGCGCCACGATGTAGATGGACAGGTAGGGGAAGATCATCTGGTAGCCGAACTTTTCCAGGGACGTCCGGGCCATCGTGACTTTCCAGTTATGATCCTGCCGTTTCAGGAAGAGCAGGGCGCTCTTCAGGGGTTTGCTGGGGTTCATCCGGTCCTTCCTTTTCCTTTCGGATCATCAGGGGATCCTTGCCGGCGGCTTTCCTGTTCTGCTCACATTACGCTGGCAAAAGGAGGCGGCCTGCCGGATATGGCAGGCCGCCTGCCGGGACGGAGCCTCTTATTTCAGCAGAAGCCCTTTCGCCAGGGCCGTGACGTTTTCTGACGTAAAGCCGAACTCCTGGAAGATCTTTTCCGCGGGGGCTGAGGCGCCGAAGCGGTCGATGCCCAGGACGCGGCCATCCAGGCCGGTGAAGCGGTACCAGGGCATGCCGACCCCTGCCTCGACGGCGAGGCGCCTGCGCACGCTGGGCGGCAGGACCTGGTCCCTGTAGGATGCCGGCTGGGCCAGGAAGGTCTCCATGCAGGGCATGGACACCACGGACGCGTCGATGCCTTCGCCCTTCAGGGCGTCCCGTGCCTCCGCCAGCAGGGCGACCTCGCTGCCCGAACCCATCAGGATGAGGTCAGGCGCCGCCTTTTCAGACGGGATCAGCACGTAGCCGCCCTTTTCCACTCCGCCGGCGGTTGCCTTGAACTGTTTGAGGTTCTGCCGGGTGAGCACCAGGCAGGTGGGGCCCTGTGCCGTCAAGGCCGTCAGCCAGGCGTCCGCCGTTTCGTTCACGTCGCAGGGGCGGATGACGCGCAGGCCCGGCGTGGCCCGCAGGGCGGCCAGGTGCTCGATGGGCTGGTGGGTCGCCCCGTCTTCGCCCACGCCGATGGAATCATGGGTGAGCACGTAGGTGACGGGCAGCTTCATGATGGCCGCCAGGCGCATCGCCGCCTTCATGTAGTCGGTGAACACGAAGAAGGTGGCGCAGAACACGCGCAGGCCGCCGTGCAGGGCGATGCCGTTGCAGATGGCCGCCATGGCGTGCTCCCTGACGCCGAAGTGCAGGTTGCGCCCCAGGCGGTTCTCCGCGCTGTAGTCGCCGCCGCCGGGGATGTTCGTCTTGTTGGAGGGCGCAAGGTCGGCGGAGCCGCCCACCAGGTTGGGCACGACGTTTGCCAGCCTTGCGATCATGTTGCCGGAGCTGGCGCGGGTGGCCTCCGGTTTTTCCGCAACGGGCCTGAGGCTTTCTTCTTTCATCAGCCTGGCAGCGTCCAGGTCGCTGTGCCAGGTCTTCCATTCGGCGGCCAGTTCGGGCCAGGCGGCCTCGTAGGCCTTGAACATCTCTTCCCATTCGCGCCTGGCGTCCCTGCCCTGTTTGAGGCATTCCGCCGCGTGGGCGTAAACGTCCGGTCCAACGCTGAAGGCCTCCCCTGTCATGCCCAGGGTCTCCTTTGCCTGCGCGAGGTTGTCCGCGCCCAGGGGCTCGCCGTGGACGCTGGCCTTGCCCTGCTTGGCGGGGCTGCCAAAGCCGATGACGGTGGGGCAGACGATGAAGGTGGGCCGGTCCGAATCCCGGGACCCCTCCAGGGCTTCCAGCACCTGACGGTAATCGTTGCCGTCCCTGACGCGCACGACATTCCATCCATAGGCCTCAAAGCGCGCGCCCACGTCCTCGCGGAAGGCGATGTCCGTGTCGCCCTCGATGCTGATCTCGTTGTCGTCATACAGCACGGTCAGCTTGTTCAGCTTCAGCGTGCCCGCCAGGGACGCGGCCTCGCTGCTGATGCCCTCCATCATGCAGCCGTCGCCGGCGAACACATAACTGCGGTGGTCAACGACGGGGAAGCCCGGCCGGTTGAACTTCGCGGCCAGCATGCTCTCGGCGATGGCAAAGCCCACGGCGTTGGCAAAGCCCTGGCCCAGGGGGCCTGTGGAGGTCTCCACGCCCTCTGTCAGGCCGTGCTCGGGATGCCCGGGCGTGAGGGATTCCCACTGGCGGAAGCGCTTGATCTCTTCCATGGGCAGCCGGTAGCCGCCGACATGGAGCAGGGAATAAATCAGCGCGCTGGCATGGCCGTTGGAGAGGACGAAGCGGTCCCGGTTGGCCCAACCGGGCATCCCCGGGTCATGCTTCATGGTCTTCAGCCACAGCGCGTAGGCCATCGGCGCCATGCCCATGGGCGCGCCGGGGTGGCCGCTGTTGGCCTTCTGCACCATCTCCGCGGACAGGACGCGCAGGGTATTGATGGTCTTTTCCTGAATGTTCATCTGTTCTTCTCCGTTCCAAAGATATTCTCCGGCTGCCGGGGGAAGCCCCGGTCCCGCCGCGTCAAACGCCTATCATCTTATCATATTTGGCCGTGTTCCGCACGGCCCGGCGGCCTGATGCGCCGAACGCCGGATGGCGGGACGTGCCCTACAGGACCACCTGCCCCGGCCTGTAGCCGTCGGGCAACTCTTCTTCAGTCAGGAAGCGGAAACCGTCATCCCGCAGGATCGGCAGGAAGGCCTCATAAGGCATCCTGGAAAACTCGCAGGCGTAAGAGCTTTCGCCGAACCATCCGCCCTCTTTGGCCTTCAGGTTCAGGTCCCTGACGAACTTCGTCCTGTTGGAGCAGTCGTGCACGGCGACTTTCCAGCCCTCTGCGTCCGCCAGCCTCATGAGCTTCAGGGTCAGTTCCCGGCTCCATACCGGGGAAATGTAGCCGAGCCTTGAGATGTAGAGGTTCTCGCCGAAAAAGTTGCGGAGGTTGTTCCCGTTCAGGTGCAGCTCGGCGCAGTTGATGAAATCAAGCCCGGTGGAGAGGACTGTCTGCCTCTTTTTTTGGAAAGCCTCATAGAACTCCGGCGTCATCGGCGTCTCCACCCCCACGGAGGGGATGTATTTCTTGGCGATGCGGATGTTTTCGATCACCCTGTCGGAGCAATTGGAGGCCCCCAGGTTGAAGCGGATCTCGTCCAGGCCGGCCTCGCCCAGCGCCTTCAGGCTGCTTTCGTTTGCCAGGGTGCCGTTGGTGTACAGGTGCTGATGCACCCCGGCCGCATGAAAGGTCCGGATGATGGGGTAATACACCTCGATCTCCATGAACGGTTCCAGGTAGACGTAGGACACGCCGGTCGGTTTGCGCTGGACGGACAGCAGGAGGCCGATGTCCCCGCCCTTGAACTTCGTCCCCCCGATCTCCCACATCCCCTCGCCGATGGGCGGGATACTGTCCAGCTCCCCGTAGTCATAGCAGAACCTGCAGGCGAGGTTGCAGCGGTTCGTTTTCCGGATCGCGCTAAGCCCGGTCCCCAGCAGGCAGGAGCGGCAGCCCCCGGGGAACTTCCCGTCGTTTCCCACGTAATACGTCCGGTCCTCCAGGGTCTTCAGCCCGGGAATGTCCCGCATCAGCTCGGCATTCCTGTGCTCAACCGCGGCCTCGATCTGGGCAAAGGCGGCCAGCGCGATCTCCTGCTGGCGGGTCATGAGCTCCTCCTCCTCCGGCAGGGAGGCGAAGAACTCAAACCAGGTCAGCGCGTCCTTCTTGGATATGTTCAACTGGCTGCTTCCTCTCTGTTGCTGTATGCCGTGAAGAGTCCGTCTGAAAAACTGTGGCAAGCCCCGCATAACGATAGCATGAAAACCCTGCGCCAACAATCAGACGGGAAACACCATGCCTGCCCGGGTTTCAGCAATGCGCTGCAGTTTTATTCCGGCTTGATCTTTTTGGCGCGCGGAACAGGCGGCGAAAAGCCGCCTGTTCAAACCCACCGGGTCCGGGGGACCGCTTATGACAGCGCTTAGTCAAGCGCCCTGAGCATGACGGCCTTGTCGGGCTTCATGCCCGTCCACATCTCCGTGTTGAGCGCCGCCTGGTTGATGAGCATGCCGGCGCCCGTGTTCCATCGCGCTCCGCGCGCCTGCGCCTCCCGCAGAAACCGCGTGACCGCGGGGTTGGGGATCACGTCCTGCACGAACATCGAGGGTCGGATCGTCCGCACGTCCACGTCGGGCATGGCGTCCGTGCCGAGGTACAGACCCACGGGGGTCGCGTTGATCAGGATGTCGGTATCCCCCGGCACCTGATAGGCGCCTTCCCAGCTGACGAAGCGCGGCCTTCTGCAGATGCGGGCCAAAAGGTCCGTCAGGCTGCCGCCCTGCGCATTGCCGTGGGGTCGGCTGACCACGGTGATGTCTTCAGTGCCGGCCAGGCACAGTTCCACGCAGATCGCCCGCGCGGCGCCCCCCGCGCCCAGGACCACCGCTTTCTTTCCCTTCGGGTCAACGCCGTTCTCACGCAGGGACTCCAGGAACCCCTTGCCGTCCGTGTTGTCGCCGAACAGGCGCCCGTCCGTGTTCACGATGGTGTTGACCGCCCCAATCAGCTTCGCCGCCTCGCTCAACTCGTCCAGAAAGGGGATCACCTTGATCTTGTGCGGGATGGTGCAGTTGACGCCGCGCATCCCGAAGGCTTTCAGGCCTCTGACCGCGTCCCCCAGATCCTCCGGCAGAACGTCGATGGTCAGGTACTGCCACCGCTTCAGGCCCAGGTCCGCAAATGCCGCGTCCTGGATGGCTTTGGTGGGGTTCTCTGCCACCGGATGTCCGAATACGCCGACCAGGGTGTCCAGATAGTTCTGTTNNGCCTGCTTTGATAAAGGGTTCCGGCCCCCGCCGCATTCCCGCCGGAAGGGGGCTTCACCCGGCGCTTTTGGGTGAGGTCGATCCGTTCACGCCCCGCTGTTCTGCCCCCGGATCCTGACCCGGGGCGATAGTCCCTGTCCGTATTCTATCGCCGGGCGCGCCTTCGCACAATCCTTCACACAGGCGGACAGGCGCAGAACCGGACAAAGCGCCTTGCGGGTACAGGAATCAAACACCGGGGGCGGTGCGCATCGGCTCAAAAAGTGTTACGATGGGCCCGGCTGACGTGAGGCGAAAGGCCTGTGATGGAATTGTACTGTATGGAGGGAACGATGAAAAAGATATGCCTTATGGCCGCGCTGCTGATGTGCATCGGCGCTGCTGTCCATGCGGAGCCGGCATGGGCGCCGGAGGGGGTGGACATCGGGGGGAGCCGCGTGCCCGTGCCGATGCCGGAGGGCGTGCTGCTCTCCGACGTGCACCCGGAGTTCGTGCCGGGGCTGCCGGAGGGCTATCACATCAGCGACGCGGAGTACGACGGCCAGCCCTTCATCCTGCTGTACCGGGACCGGGCGGACGGCGGGAAAGAGATCCTGATGAGCGTGGTGCAGGAGGAGGAGCACCCCCACGCGCTGAACTACGCGGAGGGCAGTTTCGAGGCGAGCGGCAGGCAGTACCTCTATTTTATGCTCATTTCCGGCTGGACCCTGCACGGCAGCCTCTACCTGTTCAGCCTGGCGGACAACCGGATGAACCTGGCGCTGGAGGAACCCTGCAGCAACAACATGGCCCTTTTCCCGGACGCGCCGGAGGACATCGCCGGGCTGGGCTGGGTGCTGTACGGGGACTGGATCCTGCCCATCGACCTGAAGGACGGCTCCAGCTACGAGCCGGGCGCCGCATCCATCCAGGGCCTGGGCGGGATGCCGGAGATCGGGGGCAGCTTCTTCTTCGGGGCGGAGGAGGGGGAGGACAAATACACCTACCTGACCCCGATGGAGGGGGGCGTCCTGAAGCTGACGACCGTGTTTTCAGACCCCGCCGGGGAGAGGGAGGACAGGAGCGTGGAGCAGCTGTTCGACTGCGTTTCGGGGAAGCTGGTCCGGCAGTAAACGAGATGGTATAATACTGAACGAATGATTAAAATACTGAACGAATGAGAAAACGCACAGATGGGACGAAGATTTTTCATGGCTCCGCTAAGCCGAAAGAATGAGGCGTAGCGGAGTCTACGCCAAATGAATGAGGCAACGCGGAGGCGGAAAAAGATCGGCTCATCACGGCGTTTACGATTGAGTTCAGTATAAGGGGAGGAACAATACCATGATCACCCTGCGGCTGGCGCGGGACACGGACGCCGAGGCGATGCTGTCCATCTACGCGCCCTTTATCCTGAACACGGCGGTCACCTTTGAGTGCGAGGTGCCTTCCGCGGATGCCTTCGCGCAAAGGATCCGGGGGATCATGGAGGACTACCCCTACCTCTCCTGCGAGGCGGGCGGGACCTTGATCGGCTACGGCTGCGCCCGCCGGCACATGGAGCGCGCGGCCTACCAGTGGAGCGCGGAGCTGTCCATCTACATCGCCCGGGGCTGGCACCGCCGCGGCATCGGAAGGACGATCCAGCAGGCGCTGGAGGCGATCCTGCGCCTGCAGAACGTGCGCACCGTACTCGGCGGCGTCACGCTGCCCAACCCCAACAGCGAGGGCCTGATCGCCTCCCTGGGCTTTGAACGTATCGGCACGTACCGCAACGCGGGGTTCAAGCATGGGCAGTGGCACGACGTGGCCTGGTTTCAGAAAGCCATCGGGGACTACGGGCCGGACCCCGCACCCTTCCTGCCTTTCCGGCTCCTGCCTGAGGAGAAGGTCGCGGAGGTATTGAAGGGGTGCAATGAGGGGCTTCGCGGGGTGTGAGGAGGTGCGTACTTTGTTAGGCTTAGTATAAGAATGGATACTTTCGGTAAATACGACTTGAGGTAAAGCAAATGCTTCCACAAGGCTTATATGAACAAATACTCTATCAACTCTTAAGTAAAGAGCTTGATAGTATTAAAGACTATATCATTGATAAAGCTCCTATTGATGAAGCGGAAGCCTCAAAAATCATATCGAAATATCTCTCAGAAGTCATTGAAAAAGGCTTGGAAGTTTTACGGGACAATGGGGAAGACATACAACAACAAATCAATTTAGGCAATAAAATCGTATCCCTCATCATGCAAGAGACTGCTGAACCTGAGTTTGACAGTTTGGCAATTGACCAGCGGGCTGAACAACTGCTTGCCTTGATCAAGGCGGAAAACAACATATATACAATTGAAGAAAACAGGAAGATACTCAGGCCAGAGACTTCTATTGCTATAAGTAGTCTGTTTACTGGCGCTGTTCATGAGCCGAGCCTGTTTACGGAGTTTAAGAAGGAAATCTTGTCATGTGACAGGATTGACATGCTTGTTTCTTTTATTAAATGGAGCGGACTTCGCCTTATAATCGATGAATTAAAAAGCTTTACTCAAAACGGCGGTCTTTTGCGAGTCATCACAACATCCTATATGGGAGCAACAGATATCAAAGCGGTTGAAGAATTGAGTGAATTACCCAATATCCAATTAAAAATATCCTATGACACTAAAAGGACAAGACTTCATGCAAAAACGTATATCTTTTACCGCAACAGCGGTTTTTCCACTGCATATGTAGGTTCTTCCAATTTATCCAATGTTGCCATTTCAAGTGGATTGGAATGGAATGTAAAAGTGTCAGCGAAAGACCTGCCTGAAACCATTCAGAAGATAAATGCAACCTTTGATAGCTATTGGAATTCAGCTGATTTTGAGCCATATTCTTCTGAACACAGGGATCGTCTCATTAGCGCGTTGAAAGCAGAAAAATATTTTGAATCTAATAGTGAACAACCATATTTGTTTGATATTAAACCTTACCCATTCCAACAAGAGATTCTTGATAAACTAGATGCTGAGCGAAAAATAAGAAAACAATACCGCAACTTAATCGTATCAGCCACAGGAACGGGGAAAACAGTAGTTGCTGCCTTTGATTTCAAGCGATTCAAGTCAGAAAACAGAGGACAAGCCTGCCGTTTACTGTTCATAGCCCATCGAGAGGAAATCCTGAAGCAGAGTGTCAATTGTTTCAGAGGTGTACTCAGAGACGCGAATTTTGGAGACTTGTTTGTCGGTACTTATAGACCGGAGCATATAGACCATTTGTTTATGTCTATTCAGACATTCAACAGTCAGGAATGGACAAATAAAACTTCTCCTGATTACTATGATTACATCATTGTTGATGAGTTCCATCATGCAGCTGCACCTAGCTATACAAAGTTACTTGGTTATTATCAACCTAAAATATTACTCGGCTTAACAGCAACGCCTGAACGCATGGATGGACTGAGTGTGACAAAATTCTTTAATGAGAGAATTGCTGCGGAAATTAGGTTGCCTGAAGCGATTGAGAGGAAATTACTGAGTCCTTTTCAATACTTTGGGGTTACTGATACCATTGATTTATCAGAGCTCACTTGGGCGCGAGGGGGATATGACAAGACAGAACTATCCAATATTTACAGCATAAACCATGAAGTTGCTAAACATAGAGCAAGTCATGTCATTGATACACTGATAAATTATTCCACAGACATGAATGCAGTGATTGGTTTGGGATTTTGTGTTTCCATAGCCCACGCAGAATTCATGTCCAATTATTTCAACGAGCATGGAATCCCTTCAATGCAATTAACTGGACTATCATCGGATGACGAACGCAATACTGCAAAGAAAAAGCTTGTTTCAGGTGAATTGCGTTTCTTGTTTGTCGTTGATATTTATAACGAAGGTATTGATATTCCTGAGGTCAATACTGTAATGTTCCTTCGCCCAACAGAAAGCCTAACCATCTTCTTGCAACAGCTTGGACGTGGACTGCGTCTTGCAGAGAACAAAGAATGTCTTACAGTGCTTGATTTTATTGGGCAAGCAAATAAGCGGTATAATTTTGATGAAAAATTCACTGCTCTCTTGAATACGGCTGAAAAGAATGTTCAAAATGAAATCAAGAATGGTTTTATTTCTGTACCAAAGGGATGCTATATCCACCTTGAAAAAATAGCACGAGATTATGTACTTGATAATATCCGTTCATCCTTTAATTGTTCCGTGGGTCTCCTTTCAAGAATTAAGAACTTTTCGGACGACAGCGGGAAACCCTTATCTTTAGCTAATTTTCTTGAGCACTATCATCTTGATGCACGCACATTATATAAGAGAAGCAGTTTCTCACGCCTTTGTGTTTCTGCTGGAGTAAAGGATGATTTTATAGAGTCTTTAGAAGAAGACATATCCAAGGCGTTTCGTCGTATCTGTGCGATTGATTCACGTCGATGGATTCATTTCTTGCTCAATCTACTTGATCATCTAGACAGCGTTGAATTTTCAAAGCTCAATTCCGTTGAATCATCCATGTTGCGTATGTTTTATCATACGATATGGCAAGACCCTGCTGAGGACTTATCTGCGGATGATGTTTGGGATAATCTTTACAAGCTTGCCAACAGTCCAGTCATGTTGATGGAACTCAAAGAGTTACTTGAGTACAATTACAATCGCATTGACTTTATTGATGAGGAAGTCGATCTGGGATTCGATTCCCCTCTTGATTTACACTGCACCTATACACGTGACCAGTTGTTCTTAGCACTAAATTATATGAGACCGACAAATGTCAGAGAAGGTGTCAGATGGCTAAGTGATATAAAGTGTGATGTTTTCCTAATAACGCTGAATAAATCATCCAAAGATTATTCGCCTACTACGATGTACAAGGATTATTCTATCAATGAATCCCTTTTCCATTGGCAAAGTCAGAGCACTACATCGTCAGATTCACCTACTGGAAAACGTTATACACAGCATGGGAAAGGAGAGAATAAAGTGTTGCTGTTTGTTCGCGAGTTCAAGAATGATATTGTTGGAACAGCGCCATACACATACCTTGGCTTGGCAGAGTATGTAAAGCATGAAGACAGCCGACCGATGAACATCACTTATCATCTACTTCGACCTATCCCTGCTAAATATCTAAAGAAAACGAATAAATTGTTGGTTGGATAGGTATTAATCTATATCATAACCCATCGTTCCTCTCCCCATCCTGATTGATTGAGGAAGCGCAAAGAGATGCCGGAGGATTTTTCGAATTCCGCAAAGCTGAATGGAAGAGGCGCAGCAGAGCCGCGTTGATGGAATGAAGCGAAGCGGAAACGGAAAATGAACGGCATATCAAAGCGATTCCGACATGAAATCAGGACAATAGAAAAGCCCCTAAAGATAAAATTCCTTCAGGGGCTTCTTACCTGGTGGGATTAATTGGGCTCGAACCAACGACCTCCACGATGTCAATGCCGTTTTAAGCTGTTTTCCTGTTTTAGTGAGTACTAATTAGTGTAGGTAAATCAACGGAAGTCGAGTAATTGATATTATTGCGTACTACCCTGTATTATCGCGGTGGGGGTGGTTGTGGGGGTAGTAATGGGGGTGGCAGAGGGAAGAATAAAAATACAAACAGTAGTGTATCTATACATAATACTGGATAATGCTTCTATACTGTCCACTAAAAACGTTAAAATGTATCAACCTACCACTTAAAACACTTAAAACCCTCTCATACCCTCAACCGCGCTCATCGCTGCCCGCATCGTGGTCAGGTTAGTATGGACATACTGCTGCAGTGTAAAGGCCACTTTTGTATGTCCGATCATTTCTGAGAGTGTCCTGACATCTACACCAGCCCTGATGCAATTGGTGGCGAAGGTGTGTCTCAGGGCATGGACCCCCACTCGCTTCACACCTGCAGTGTCCAGGCTAATGCGCAGGACCCGTCCCAGGTTGCAGCGGTCAATAGCGCTGCCCAGTTCATTCGCAAATACATAGGTTTCACCATGACCAGGGATTCTTCCAGCCCAGGCGGACCCGGCACGGAGGCGTTGTTTCATTTGCTCCTCTTTTTGCTCTGCCAGCAGGGTGAGCATCCTTTCCATGAGCGGGACGGTCCTCCGCCCGGCCTTTGTCTTGGGAGGAGAGACCGAGAGCTTGTATTTCGGTCCGCCAGAATGATCACTAAGGTCGAGGACACGCTGCGCGGCCTGTCTGATGGTGAAGGAGTCGCCGTTAATATCCTGCCAACGCAGACCGCAGAGCTCTGAAGCCCTCAATCCAGTGCCCAGAATGAATCGCAATGCCCGGCCTGCAGTGGTTTGCGGCAATGCCTCCACCAACTTCTGCTGCTCCTCAATCGTCAGGTGTTCAATCTCCCGAGTGGACATTGCTGGCATTGACAGATGCAATGAAGGGTCCTTTATGATGAGGTTATTGATGACTGCCTGTTTAAGGGAGGCCTTGAGCGGCTCCAGCTGCTTTCTGATGCTGGCAGGTGCGCGGCCTATTTCGACCTGATGGTTGATGTACGCCTGGATATGGTCCGGTCTGAGTTTCTGCAGCTTGTACCGTCCCAGGCTGGGCTTCAGGTTGTTCTTAATATTCCTGTAGTGTTCTGCCGCGGTGCTGTCCCGCCAGCGCGGCTTGCCGTACACATTAAACCAGGTATCAAGCCAGTTTACCACAGTGATCTCTGATGGGTCGGCGTATTCTCCCCTGTCCAGCTGTCGCAGAACTTCGCGCAATTTCCTGGTTACTTCCTCCTGGGAACCACCGTAGACGCTTCTTCTTACGCGCTTGCCTTGTGCGGTATACCCAACAGAAAAGCGGCCTTCCCATGTGCCATCAGGGCGCTGCCGGATCGTTCCTTCATTATTTGCTCTCTTTGCCATCTTGTGCACCTTCCTCTTCGCACGTTGCTTCTTCCTGTTCTAAGGCATTAAGTTGTTTTTTTAGCCTTTCTATTGAGTTTTGTCTTCCATAACGCTTTGCAAAATCCTTTGGTCTCTGATTTGCTGGGGCGTATGAAGCGAAGATCGATTGATCGCCCGTTCTTATTGCATGGATGATCAACTGCAACCGAAAGGATAAAAACGCACTGAAACTATCCGGGGAACATTCGACATTATAAAAGTTTCTATCACTTGATAGATAGGAACTCTCATAATATCCCGACTCCCCCTGCTGAACCAGCATCAACGAAGTCAAGACATTGAGCAAATCGCTGTTGGAAAGCGCCTTGCTCAATGCGTCGCACTTCCCAGCGCTTTCTGTGCTGCCAAGGGCTATATCGCTGTCCTTAAATTTCCTGAGGGTTTCAATAGCAGACTGTGAAAGGCCTGTTGCGCGGTATATGTCAATGTTCTGGGTTTCCCTTCCATATATCAGATAATCTGTTGTTACGCCGAAATAATCAGCAATATCTTGTAAGTCTCTGGCCTTCAGCTCACGCTCACCTAATTCCCACATATTGAGGTTTGATCGTGTCATATTAAGCGCTTTTGCCAACTCGTCCTGGGTAAGCTCTTTTCGCTTTCGTAGTTCCTCTATTCGCTTTCCTATCCCTTGCTTTTCTTTCCGTGCCATAAAACTGTTCCTCCTAAAGTTTGTTCCTATACGTGTCAAAATATATATTTGACACGCATGACCCTTGACGTCTCAAGAACATGGCCATAATATTAGGCCACACCTTGTTGTGTCAGATAATATAACATGACACAAGAGATGTCAACGATTCATGGAGGAATGAATGGAGAAATTACTAATCAGTGTCCCAGAGATGGGAAAGAGACTTGATATCTCCCTCTCTATAGCGTGGGGGCTGACCAAGCGGAAGGATTTCCCAGTTGTAAGGATTGGCAGGCGTGTGTTGATTCCTGTCAGAGAGCTTGAAGCTTGGATCTCCAAGCAATCTGAGGCAGCTAAGCTGGAGGACGAGTAATGTCCAGTCCGTATGAGGCACTGTTCAGCGCGGTGCGGGACATCCCGGCAGCGGATGCGGCGAAGCGGCTAAACATCAAGTTACGCAGGCGAGGCAACCGATTCGTCGCGCTTTGCCCCATTCACAGGGAAAAAACCCCTTCGCTGACCTTCTACCCAGATGGCCACTTCTTCTGTTTCGGTTGTCAAGAGCGTGGCGGGGCCATCGAGCTCTATCAAAAAGCTCTGGGGGTTTCCGCGTTGGAAGCGGCGCGCGCCTTAGCTGTAGACTTCAACATCATCGAGCCAGAACGCGATGCCCCGACATTCCGCAGAGGCCCTTCCGCGATGGACTTGAAGCGAGTCCTGGATACCTTCAAAGGCCATCGCTGGAGTTCTCTTTGCGATCAGCTGCATCAATCCCGCGATAAGGCCGACACCATTGCCGCTATGGTTGACAACCCTGAAATCTGTGCGGAACTCCCCTCTTTCTGGCAGGCTGTACAGGATGCTGCTAACGCTGATGCTGAGTTGTGCCAGCTGGAGGATGCCGGTCCTACAGAATTGCTAATGATGGCAGGAGGTAAATAATGAGCACATTCGACCTGGCCGAATACGAAGCCTTACTGCAAAAAGCTGAAGCACAGCAGCTTCTGCTGGGACCTGAGCGGCCATGGGGCCCGCTGCCGGATGGAAAACCAACAGCTTTCTTCCCTGTTGACAGCTTCCCTCCAGCGTTCAGGGATTATGCTGTTGAATTGGCCGAATCGCTCCAGGTTCCTATTGATATGACAGGATGTGCTGTGTTGGGCGCGCTGTCTATCGCTTGCCTGGGTACCAGTGTATCCGTCTTGCCGGGCTACAGGGAACCAACACAATTATATATCGCCATCGTGGCTCCACCATCAGAACGGAAGTCCTCTGTTCTGTCCTCTGTGCTGCAGCCGATCAGGAACATGGGCAAACTGATCAATGATTTGAAAGCGAAAGATAGGTCTGCAATTAACCTAAAGCGATCTGTCCTTGAGAAACAGATGGCGAAAGCCATCGCGAAGGGTGATGAAACTGGGGCAGGGTTACTGCAGGACAAGATAGCGAATCTTCCTGAGGTCAAGCTGTACAGCCCGCCTCTGACGGACGCTACTCCGGAAGCTCTCGCCAAGGCAATGTCCGACAACGGCGGCACCCTGTCCTTTGCCTCCGCTGAAGGCGGGCTCATCAACATCATTTCCGGACAATATAATCAATTGACAAACATCGATGTGCTACTTCAGGCTTATTCCGGTGAACCAGTCGCCGTTGAGCGGATTGGTCGGGAACCTGTTGTGATTGAACATGCCTCCCTTGCTATTCTACTGGCAGTACAGCCCCAGGTACTTGAGCGGTTCCTGGGGAACGAGGCGCTGCTGGAACGTGGTTTGTGCGCGCGTTTTCTGTATTGTATCCCCCGCTCTCTGCTGGGACATAGGGATGCAAGGACAGCATGGCCTGTTAGCGCAGATACAGCAAGGAGATATGGGGGGATTCTTGACGCCCTCGTAATGCAATCCTATGACGGTACAGCCCGCGAACTGAAGCTGGAAGCGAGCGCACTGGAGCTTCACTATAATTGGGCCGCAGAAGTGGAGAAGAACATTGGTCCGGATGGTGCTTGGTGTGGCATCGCGAATGGGTGGGAAGGCAAGCTTGTGGGTAACACTATCCGCATTGCAGGGCTGCTTAGAATGGCAGAAATGATCGATCCGGTGCTTCCTATTAGCGAAAAGCACTTTGATGCTGCTATTAATCTGGCTCGCTATTTTATCGACCATGCCCTGGTTGCAACGGGCAAGTCTTCAGGATTGACGCCGGATGCGAAGGAAGTACTTGCGGAAATCAGAAAACAAGGGAAATCACCTTTTCCCCCATACGGCCTTCGACAGATTCTACACAACAGGAACAAATTCAGAGAAAGCAGAAAGGTTGATGAGGCGCTTTCCTGTTTATCCGCTGCAGGATATATCAGACTGATACCTCCGCCGGAGCGGCAAGGCGTTGTTGGGCGAATGCCAGAATCACTGTATGAAGTACATCCAGAAATACTACCAAAAAACGAAGAAGAAAAAGGATGAATCGATAGAGACTACTATAGTTCGCAGCTTTGCCCAAGACAAGAAGATTTGGGAAAGCCATTGGGACTCCGATACCATGGATGTTGCCAAGACATTCACAAGGAGGGAACCCTAATGGCTCAGCACAAGGATACCAAGGATTTCAGGGATTGCTATTCCAGTTCATGAGAATGGAAGACCCAATGCTCAACATGTTGGAGTGGCTGTGCCGGCAGATGATGGAAGCGGAGGCGTCCGGTAAAATCGGCGCGGACAAGCATGAGCAAAGTCAGGAGAGAACGAGCCATCGCTGCGGTTTTTGGGCACGGAGGAGGGACACGTGGCTGGGGACGATGTATGAATCAGAGGTATTTTCTGCAAGGAGTGACAACACGATTGCTATGGATAAATACACCAGCCCGCTGAAGAACTGGTAAGCGCGCTGCCGTTCAAATCCGCATGCAAGCATGGGCCTTGGGCCTTACCTCCGGGTTGATAATACACAATAATAGGGCTTGGGCATGATCCCTTGTCGAAGGATGAGAAGCAGATGCGGAACATGACCAGATTCTGCCGGACAACTGGGTTTGAGTGGAGGCACAATGAAGAGTTCTACCAAGCAGCTTGATTTCATCCGTCTGAAGGCGGAGGGAAGGAGCAACGCGCAGATCGCCAGAGCGCTGCACATCAGCGAGAGCACTGCCAGCCGATATACCCACCTGCTGGAAGAACAGATCGCCCAGTACAAGGCGGATCAGCTTCGGGAATTATATGATGCGTTCCATATGACCAGGGAGGCGCGCATCCGGCAGCTGGGAGGCATACTCGCCCGCATTGATGACGCGCTGGAACAGGCAGAGCTGTCCATGGTGCTGCCGGAGAAGCTGCTGGATATGCGTCTGAAGTACACGGCATCACTGAAGGACGAATACATTCCCCTTCACAGACCAGAACAGAACGGGAAGATAGACACGGCAACCGGGATCCTTCAGGAACTGGGCAAGCTGCTCGTCCGGGTCCAGGGCGGGGATATAGATCAGGATCAGGCCGCTCTGGAGATGAAGATGCTGGAGTCCATGCTGAAGGGCATTGAACTGGTGGAACTTGAAGACCGGGTAAGCGAGATCGAGAAGGCTGTCGCGGAAGGGAAGGGGCGGGGATGAGATCAACATTGAGAAAAAGGTTGGATACCGTGGAAGACAACCTGGGCAAAGGGCTGTGTGTAGTGATCTACAAGGGGTTACCACCATACTATGTGCTTGAGCAGAAGCCAGGTGACAGGTGCAAGGTCAATGAGCCCCTCATCATAAACACGCCCGAAGAGCTGGAAGCTTATAGACTATCTCTGCCCAGGTCGGCCTATGTTGTTGAGATCGTGACTGATAAAGGCGAACCAACTGTACCCAGCAGCGAGATATACAGTTGGGGGCTTTGACCGGCATGCTGTAGGGATTTCCTGGTCGTGCCGGTATGAAAATGAGCTGATTTTGAAAGAGTGATTGAACAGAATATCAGGAGCTGACTGAATCCATGGAACTTTATGGGGATCATGACGCGAAAACAGCATAGCGATCATAATAACAGCAAAAGCGGCACAACAGCGCCGCTTTTCTGTAAGCCCACACAAAGTTTTGAGGACATTTCCCGGCGTTTCCTGTGCTCTCTATCAGAATAACTGCTTCTATGAATATATAGCGATCGGGAGTATTCAGGACTTGTTGTTCAATCGCCAGCCCCGGCCGGAGTTGTGTGAAAATCGTTTCAGGTCTACCTGAAGATAACGGATACGGCGTCGGGCAGCACGGTGATCTTTCCCCGGGAATGGCCCAGCAGCCGGTCGGCTTTCTCCAGCGCTTCATCCACTGACTTAGCCGGGATCATGCGCATATCGCGCACCATTTGATCCTCGGCCTCTGAAACATAGATGATGGATGCCTTCTGCAGCGCCCTGATCTGGATCTGTGTCTGCCACTGGTCCGGCTCAGTGTCTTTCGGGCTGCGCCGCATGATCTCATCCTGCAGTCCGGACAGGCTTTCAGCGTCCCTGAACTGGCGGTAATAGTCCTCCCCGCCGTGCCCGTCCTCGCTCCTGGCCAGCATGATGATGACGCCGCCGGGTTTGACAGTGCCCTCGGCGGTGCAGATGCCTTTCGCAGCCTGATAGATGTTCTGATCCAGGGGGTAACCGCCGTTGGTCGCGATGACGATGTCCGCCAAAGGAGCGGACACGCCGCACCGCTGCATCAGGAAATTACAGCCCGCCTGATGGGCTTTCCCGGGATCTCCGGCCGCCGCGAACACCACTTCCTTCTTCCCGTTGAGCACGACGTTGAGGATAAAGGCCAGTCCAGCTTCCAGGGCGGCCCAGAGCATGTCCTCATGGATCGGGTTTCCGTCAAGGATCCCGGCACGCGCCTTCGGGTGCGCGATGAAGCCGGCGCAATGGTTGCTGAGCACCGTTTCCCGCGACGCGACACCCGGCATCACGCTCTTGCGCCCGCCGGAGAAGCCGGCGAAGAAGTGCGGCTCAATGAATCCCTCGGCGACCAGCAGATCAGCCTCCGCGGCCAGGCGGTTGATGCGGCAGCGCCCTCCCGACGGCAAAGTTCCGATGTCCACATGGTTACTGTCGTCGCAGTCATGGATCTCGATCCGCTCTGAGCGGATGATCTCAGGCCCGAACTTGTCTGCCAGTTCCTCCCTTGTGGTCCCCCGGTGGCAGCCGGTGGCGATCAGGATCGTGATCTCAGCATCGGGGTTTCCGCGGCGGATCTCCTTCAGCAGCAGCGGCATCAGCAGTCTGCTGGGCACAGGGCGCGTATGGTCACTTGTGATGATGACGACCTTGCTCCGGCCCTTGGCCATCTCGCTCAGGGCGGGCGTTCCGATGGGATTCCGGAGCGCTTCCTTTACGATGCCTTCCGGCGGCAGAGGCGAACGCCATTCATCCAGTCTGCTTTCCAGAACGGACTGTATCCGCTCGTCTGGGATTTCGCATTCCATCCCGGTCCTGCCGAAGGGAAGGGTCAGTTTCATATCGTCTCCTTTTCAGCGATAGCTGAAGTGAATGGATGATGGTATCTGCAGGACAGCTCCGCCGTCATTTATTTCTGATCAGCGACATGTCTCCCGCCACAGCCGCGCGGATCAGCGGCCCCATCAGCAGGTCTACCTCGTCAGCCGTCATCGGGACCGGCATGTTCTGCAGTTTCATCTTCAGCTGCGGGTCCTTCGCCGCCTTGAGGATCCGTTCCACATGCTGTTCGCTGAAACCCTTGAGTTCCCCAAGGGTGACAGGCGCGCCGATGGAGCGGCTGAAGTCCATCATCGCCCGGGCGACCGCCTCGGCAAGCTGTCTCCCCTCAAGGGAGGTCTCCTGCTCTGTCATCAGGCCATGGTCATGGAAAAGCGCGGCCATCCCCTTCAGCTGTGGCTGGATCGCTGAGGCAAAGAAAACCGTATAGTATGGATTCATCAGGCCGCAGGCCGTTCCGTGCGCGACCAGATCCACCAGGGAAAAGCTTGTCAGGTGAGCTCCGCTCGTGCCGCCGATCATGATGGCATATCCGCCCAGGTCCGTCGCCAGTCCCAAGGCCTCCCTGGCCTCCAGATCACCGGGATCCCTGATCACACGCGGAGCGTATTCGACCACCAGGCCGATGGCTGTCTCTGCCAGCTCTTTCGCCAGTTCGTAGGTTTCCGGTTTCGCTCCTATGAACACCTCATACGTATGCGCGATCGCGTCCAGCGCTCCGTCAATGGACACTGAAACCGGCATCGAGACTGTGCTGCGGTAATCAAACAGCGAAGCGACCGGCGTGATCGCCTCATCGACAATCAGTTTCTTCTGCCCAATGACCGGGTCTGTGATGTTGGCGTATTTGGTCAGGTGCGCCCCGCTGGAAGCGGAGGTCTGCACAGCGATCACGGGAAGCATCTCTTTGCCGCTCGTTTTAAGCGCTTCTGTAACCGCCCCGGTCCCGAAATACCGGTCGATCTCCGGCGAGACCTCCTTGCCCAGAACGGATAAAAGAGCGGCTGCCTTGCAGGCGTCGATCGTCGAGCCGCCGCCCACCGCTACCAGGAAGTCGGGCCGGTGATGCAGGATGTAGGAAACGATCCTGTACAC
>MTKZ01002196.1_pt1 | contig 19548 bp, 16 predicted proteins | sample 1042781 | NCBI WGS metagenome assembly MTKZ01 (sample SAMN06212207, study PRJNA360539) | anaerobic digester metagenome | biome: Wastewater treatment plant; material: sludge; isolation source: anaerobic digester fed with sludge from wastewater treatment plant | place: Denmark: WWTP Viborg ... | reverse complement strand
CCTTTCCGTCCCATTCAGAATAGATGTGGATGTAGATAATATTACATTGGCAAGATTACGGGAAGAGCTGACCAGCCGCAAAGGATTTAATCCGTCCTTGCTATTGCAGGCGGCACAATTTTGCTTTACTAAAAACATCAACCTGGAAGAAGCATTGCAATGGAGTAAAAGAGCTATCGATGGGCAGGGCGGTCAAAAAACATTTATTACCCTTCGAAACCTTGCAACAGCCTATGAAAAAATAAACCGGATGCCCGAGGCAGATTCAACTATGAATGAAGCACTGCAGATTGCTACCGCTAACCAATATACCGCATATGGCCGTCAGTTAATTGGTCAGAAACGGGTCGACAAGGCCATGGAAGTATTGCTTGCATCACAAAAAAGATATGGTGATATGTTTGGAGTTAATAATGGCCTCATGAGTGGTTATTCTGCCAAAGCAGATTTTAAAAATGCTATTAAATATGCGGACAAAGCAATGGCGCAGGCGCCAAATGAGAATGCCAAAAAAACACTGGAAGGGCAAATTGCTAAATTGAAAGAAGGCAAAGACATTAATCAATAATCAATTATTAAACATGAAAAATGCAATCAGTTGGTTTGAAATACCAACTACCGACATTGACCGGGCACAAAAATTTTATGAAACTATTTTCGGCATTTCCCTTGCACCCATGGATATGCCTGGTATGAAAATGAGAATGTTTCCGCTGGACAACCCGATGGAAGGAATAGGCGGTACTCTCGTTGATAGTGGTGGATTTCACAAACCATCGGCTACGGAGGGTCCGTTGATCTATCTTAATGGGAACCCTGATGTACAAAATGTATTAGGAAAAGTAGAGGCCGCTGGAGGAAAAGTGACGGTTCCAAAAACAGAAATAAGTCCGGAGTACGGTTACATGGGTGTTTTTATCGATACGGAAGGAAACAGAATTGCTTTACATTCAGTGCCGGAAAAATATTTACAATCATAAAATATAAAAAACTATGATAGTGCTTTATATCATCCTCGGCATTATTGCCGCTTTATTAATAGCCGGATTATTTATTCCAAAAGGAATGAAGGCTACAAGAGAGATTGTTATTAATAAACCTAATGCCGAAGTGTTTAACTACATCAAACATTTAAAAAATCAGGACAATTACAGCAAGTGGGGCAGTATGGATCCTAACATGAAAAAATCCTACCGCGGTACTGATGCAACGGTAGGTTTTGTAAGTATTTGGGAAGGGAATAAAAAAGTTGGATCCGGCGAACAGGAAATATTGGGTATTGATGAAGGCCACAAACTGAGTACAGAATTACGATTTATAAAACCATTTAAATCAGTTGCTCAGTCAGCCATGACAACTGAAGCCATAAGTGACAACAGCACCAAAGTAAGCTGGGGTTTTGAAGGCCAGATGAATTATCCTTTGAACATTATGAAGTTGTTCATGAATATGGAAAATTCTATCGGTAACGATTTTAGCACGGGGTTGAGCAACCTGAAAGCGTTGATGGAAAAATAATTTACTTTCCAAACTAATTTTATGCAGTCAACAGCCACTACGCCAGAAGCATATATTGCTGAAATGCCGGAAGACAGGCAGGCGGCGTTTAAGAAGCTCAGGGCAGTTATTAAAAAGAACCTTCCCAAAGGCTTTAAAGAGACTATTGCTTATGGTCATATAGGATACTGTGTGCCACATTCAAAATATCCAGCCGGTTATCATTGTGATCCGAAACAGCCCCTTCCGTTTATGAGCATCGCTTCACAGAAAAATTTTATAGCGGTATATCATATGGGTGTATATGCAAATCCTGCATTGTTAAAATGGTTTACGACTGAATATGCTAAAGCCTCGCCTAAAAAGTTAGATATGGGCAAAAGCTGTATGCGATATAAAAAACCTGATGACATTCCCTTTGAGCTGATTGGGAAACTGGCTGCAAAAATTACTCCTGATGAATGGATTGCATATTATGAAAAAGCATTAAAGCGATAATAACTGAATAATAAAATTATGAGGGCGAAAGTGCCTCTTTACCGTATTGTGCTGAATAATGTAATTAATATTTAAAACTATAAATTATGAGTAGCGAATCGTTGGACAAAGCGTATGCAACGCAGATTGCCAATATTGAAAAAGCAACCGGTAAGAAATTAGCTGAATGGATTACCATTATAAATAAATCCGGTTTTGACAAACATGGCGAGCTGGTGAGCTACTTAAAAACCAAACATGGTTTCACTCATGGTAATGCCAATATGCTTGTTCATTATGCCAAACAAAGTCATGCCGGCGCCGCAGAAAATGAAACCGATTGGATAGCGGAGCAATACAAAGGCAAGGAAAATCTGAAACCCTGGTATGATAAAATAATGGCAGAAATAAACAAATTTGGTAAAGACATAGAAATAGCACCCAAGAAAGCTTATGTGAGTTTGAGACGAAAGAAACAGTTTGCTATTCTTCAACCATCTACCAAGGATAGGTTGGATGTTGGTTTAAATATTAAAGGCATTGCAGCATCGGGTAATGTGGAAGAAGGAGCAAAATGGAATGCCATGTGTACACACCGCATCAGAGTGGAAGATGCAAAAACAGTTAATAAAGATATGATCGCCTGGTTAAAGAAAGCATACGAACAAGCCGGATAAGAAAAACCGCCCTATTGATAAAAGGACGGTTTTGTAAATATTGTTTAGTTAATTATTTTTTTCTGGTGTACTTGATCTGCATGGTATTAAATTCTTTTCCATCAGGCATTGTGACATACATTTTCATTTCCTGTGTATTATCATCAATTATTTGAAAAGTTTCCCGAACATCGATGTCTTCTTTTGTTCCGGGGTCTGATTNNGGGGTCTGTCATTCTTCCTTTCATCGTAATTGTTTTAGTGGCTTCATCCCAGGGGCCTTTCATCATCATAATACCACTGCCCATATTATCAATCCAGGTACTTACGAATTCTTTTTTATGAATATCATATGCCACAGTACTCATGCCATTAAAAGGCATACCCATCATATCACCTGTGTGTGTAGATTGCTGGTAAAGGCCATTAAATATCATTTTGTTTACAGCAGTAGAAGTACTTTTTTGTTCAGGAGCTCCGGGAACCATCCACATGGATACATCTCCATTCCAGGTGCCGTCCCATTTTGCCATCATTTTATGAACATCACCGGGAGTCATATAGTCCTGCCAGTTTTTCATCATCGTAGCAGAGTCAAGCTCGGGTTTAGGTTCAGTGCTGGTTGTTGATTCCTCCTTTTTTGTTTCAGATGATGTGGTTTCTTTTTTTGTATCGTCCGTTTTCTTTTCGTTGTTGCAGGAAGCTATTATAAAAGCTACTGCGCAGAAAGCTAAGGTTATTTGTTTCATTGTATTTTTTTTAGGAAGAGAAGGTACAAACTCTCATGGCGGCAGACAAGAAAAAAGTGGACAAAAATGTTTTCAGGGCTTAATAAATGCGGCGGTTCTAAGAGAGTTGTATGGTCTTTATTTGCATGACCGTGGCGATGCTGGTAGCTCTTTCTTTGATAATAAAGACGTTATCACCGATAAATAGTTCATCTACAGACTCCTTAAAATACCGGAGCCAGGTTTCAAAATGGTGCCTGGTAAGCGGAGATTTTTGATGAAGGGCAAGGTGTGGCTGCATAGCATTTTTCTGATAGGTGCCTGATTGAAACAAAATGGAATCCCAGAAATCAACTAAAACAGGAAAATGGTGGTCCAGATTTATTTTCGCAACGTCTGTAAAAAGATAATTGATAGAATCATCAGCTAATAGCTTTTTATAAAATTCCTGCATTAGCAAAAGCAGGTCGTCCCGGTTTTCAATATCTCTTTTCATTGAAACAATATTATTATTCATTGATTACAGTAAATAATTTTTCCGCATCCTCTTTATTGAACAGTTGTGTTCCATCATTCATGGTAGCGGCGCTGCCACAGGCTACACCGAAGCGGATTGCTTCTCTAAGTGTTTTACCTCTTTGAAGTGAGTAAGTAATTCCTGCTACCATACTATCACCTGCACCAACGGTACTTTTTTTCTCTACAGGGGGTGCTTCTACAAAATATCTTTTTTCACTGGTTACCAACCAGGCACCTAAATGCCCCATTGAAACAACGATGATTTCAGCAAAACCATCTCTGATAGCCTGTTGGGCAGCATCGGGTACTTCTTCTTTATCCAGCCATTCTATATTGAGCATTTTACACAACTCTCCGATATTAGGTTTTATCAGGTAAGCATTTTTACCCTTCAATGCCTGCAATGCAGGGCCACTGGTATCAACGATACATTTGGCACCAACAGCATTTGCATTTTTTACGATCAGTCCATAGAAATAGTCAGGTAAACCCGGTGGTAAACTGCCGCTGGCCACCACATAAGTGGGTGCAAAAGAACGAATCTGGTCCACCATGGTTTTGATCGTTTCTTCCAGCACTTCTCTACCGGGAAAGGTAAACCGGAATTGATTGTTAGTAGAATTTTCAAGTACAATCCAGTTCTCCCTTGTTTCTACTTTGGTGTCAACAGCATGAAATAATATTTCTTCTTCTTTTAGTAAAGAGCAGAGCATGTTTCCGTTGTGTCCGCCGGCGGGAAATAATGCAACCGAAGGTGCGTCTAGCTTTTTTAATGCTTTACTTACATTAATACCACCACCGCCGGGTTCGTTTACCACTTCTGCGCAACGAAGCTTACTCTCTGGCTTCATTATTTCCACCCTTGAACTTTTATCAATGCAGGGATTTAGTGTGATGGTTAAAATCATAAATAAATATTAATTAAGCGGAGGCCTCTTTTATTTCTGAAAGCACCGATTCAATTCTTTGTTGTAGCAATTCATAACTGGTAAAACCTTTTGCCAGTAAATAAAATTTTCCATCATTCACCTGCATTAATACTTGCGGAAAACTTGTGACTTGCAGTTGCTTGCATAAGGCAAACTCATAGTGGGCTTTTTCTTTGTACTCAGCGCTTTTCAGTTTTATATAAAAATCGTCAGGAGAGATATGATACTTGTCCAGTAGATTTCGATAAGCTTCATCATCTGTCAGATCCCTTCCCTCCAAATGTAAGGCATACTGAAGGTCGGCTGCAAAGGCAACTTGTTTCTGTGGGTATATTTCTTTGGCTATACATAAGGCGATAGCTGATTTTTCTGAATGCTGATACCAGTCGCTTTTATCCGGATTAAATATATGCCAGAGATAATCCTCGCCAAATTTGATACCTGTCATTTCCTCTACCTGTTGATAGGCCTGGCTGATGTAACCAGCTACTGAACTTACAGGACGGGCAAATTCCACCGGAATCATTCCACCCGAGAGCACTTCAAATGAAGCATTCTCTCTATATTCTTCTTCTATTTTTTTTATAACCGGGCTGAAACCATAGCACCAGCCACAGTAAGCATCATAACAATAATAAATTACCGGGTGCATAGAAATGCAAACTTACACTTATCAGCAAGGTAAAAATTATGACTTACGGAAAATTAATGTGCCTCTAACCAGTTTTTCCCTTCTCCGCATTCAGCTGTTACAGGAACTTTATGTGGTAACACCATGGCAGATTGCATACATTCAAGAATGAGAGGCTTTAGCTCATTTACTTCTGTTTTTAGTGCATCAAAAACTAATTCATCGTGTACCTGCAATAACATTTTGCTCTGCATCTTTTCTTTTTTCATCGCCGCATGCACTTTCTGCATGGCTAATTTTATCATGTCTGCTGCAGTTCCCTGTATAGGAGAATTGATTGCATTTCTTTCGGCGAATCCACGGACCGTAAAGTTTGCTGAGTTAATATCCCGCAACCATCTCTTTCTACCCATCAAAGTTTCCACATAACCATTCTCTCTTGCAAAATTTATGGTATCGTCCATATATTTTTGAATACCCGGAAACTCTTTTTTGTAGTTGTCAATAATCTCTTTGGCTTCTGTTCTGGAAATACCAAGATTGTCTGCAAGGCCAAAAGCACCCTGGCCATAAATAATACCAAAATTCACACTCTTGGCTTTGTACCTCATTTCTTTAGTCACTTCTTTTTCACTCACATTGTACACTCTTGCTGCTGTTGCAGTATGGATATCGGTTCCGTCTTTAAACGCTTTACACATATTCTTGTCACCACTGATGGAAGCGACAATTCTTAATTCTATTTGTGAGTAGTCGGCAGAAAGGAGAATATGGTCATCATCTCTGGGTATAAAAGCTTTTCTTACTTCTTTACCTCTTTCAGTTCGCACTGGAATGTTTTGCAAATTGGGGTTGTTACTTTGTAAGCGGCCGGTTACAGCCACCGCTTGTCCATAAGATGTGTGCACCCTTCCGGTTTTCCTGTTTATCATCTGGGGTAATGCATCAACATAGGTTGATTTTAATTTTGTCAACTCCCGGAAAGTCAGGATATCATCAACGATCTGGTGACCTTTGACAGCTAATTTTAATAGTACATCTTCACCCGTCTGGTACTGACCTGTTTTTGTTTTTTTAGCAGAAGCATCCAGTTTCAGTTTGTCAAACAGCACTTCGCCTAATTGTTTTGGCGAAGCAAGGTTGAAACGAACACCGGCCTGTTGGTACACACTTTCTTCTGCTTTCTTCGCATCCTTTTCCAGTTCTTTCGAATAATCTGCCAGGAAATTCATATCTACCCGGATTCCCTCATATTCCATATCCACCAGCACTTTTACCAATGGATTTTCAACTTCATTAAACACTTTTTCAACCTCTTTGCTCTTTAAAAGCGGAACGAAAATATTTTTTAGTTGTAATGTAATGTCTGCATCTTCTCCTGCATATTCTTTTACCTTTTCAATAGCCGCATCCCGCATGTTACCCTGTGTCTTTCCTTTCTTTCCAATCAATTCTTCGATGTGCACAGGCTCATAACCAAGAAATTTCTCACTTAATATATCCATGCTTCTTTTTCCATCCGGCTCTATTACATAGTGGGCCAGCATGGTATCAAAAAGTTCTCCTTTAATCTCAACGCCGTACCATTTTAACATCAACAAATCATACTTGGTATTCTGTCCAATCCATATTTTCTTTTTATCGGAAAAGAGGGAATCGAAATGTGCCAGGATTTCTTTGGTACGTATTTGATCGGCAGGACAAGGGACATAGAATGCTTCCCCGGGTTTTACTGAAAAACTAAGGCCTACCAGTTCTGCATCATTGGCATCGATGCCTGTTGTTTCCGTATCAAAACATATCTCGTCGTGTTTCTTGAGTTCAGCTACTAATTTTTTGATTGCAGCATCACCTTCTACTGCTTCATATTTGTGAGGCGTATTATTGATATTCTTATCTACCACTAATCCCGCCCCGTCACTTTCTGTGTCCTGCAAAACAGGCTCTGTTTTTTTAATTTCCGGTTCAATTATATTTCCAAACAGATCTGTCTGTACACCCTGGGCCATTTCTTTTTCTACCACACCTTTTGAGGAAGAGGCAACGGAAAATTCTTCTCCCAAAAGTCTTTTGCCTAATGTTCTGAATTCGAGTTCAGCAAATACTTCTTTTAGTTTTTCTTTATTCCATTCTTTCAGCCTGAAATCTTCTTCATGAAATTCAACAGGTACATTTGTTATAATAGTGGCTAACTTCTTAGAAAGAATAGCCATTTTTTTACCCTTCTTTACTTTTTCACCCATTGCACCTTTTATCTTATCGGCATTAGCCAGTGTATTCTCTAATGAACCATATTCGGCTAAAAATTTTGCAGCCGTCTTTTCTCCGACACCAGGTATACCCGGTATATTATCCACAGCATCACCCATCATACCTAGCATATCAATTACCTGGGTTACATCTTTAATATTCCATTTAGCACATATTTCTGCAGGCCCCAGTATTTCTGCATCATTTCCCTGGTAAGCTGGTTTATATATTTTTATTTTTTCAGAAACCAACTGGCCATAGTCTTTATCCGGGGTTACCATATATACTTCATAACCGGCTTTCTCACCCAGCTTACTCAGTGTACCAATCACATCGTCTGCTTCGTATCCATCAATGCCAATCACCGGAATATTAAACCCTTCTATTATTTTTTTTATATCAGGAACCGCAGCACTGATGTCTTCAGGTGTTTCCTGGCGGTTGGCTTTATAATCGGCAAAATCAGTATGCCGCTCAGTCGGTGCAGAAGTATCAAAACAAACAGCCATATGCGAAGGCTTTTGTTTGGTGATCAGTTCCACCAATGCATTGGTGAAGCCAAACTGTGCATTGGTGTTTTTCCCCTTGGAGGTTAACCTGGGATTTCGGATAAGGGCATAATATGCTCTGAAAACGAGAGCAAAAGCATCAAGGAGGAAGACTTTTTTTTCCATGCCCCTAAGGTAAAGATTTCACCAACAGGCAGAAATAAAAACACAAAGCCCCTTCCCTTTTTAAACGGGAGGGGCTTTGATATGTTAACGCTGCTTTACTTAGTTAATTGAAAGTCGTAGGGCGGTGCCTTCATTCTGTTCAGTTTTTACTGAAGCGGCTTGCTGAGAAACAACACCAGTTGTTTCATTCTTTTTTTGCAGATACTGTTCAGGATTATCTACCAATACAGTACCACTAAAGGCGGCTGCTTTTGGCTGAGCGGTTTGCTCTCCGCCACCTAAAACAGCCGTTTTGTCTTTGTGTATAAAGTTCAGGTACAAAGCGAAGAACAGCAGGTTGAAGGCAAAGAAATTTGCGATTTTACGGACACGTCTTTTCATAATAGTGGATTTATTGGATTTTAAGAAATTGGTTTCTCTGATATTCTGATGCTAAGATAGAGCGGGGTATTTTTTATTGCAAGCCTGGGCCTGAAGTATTTAATGAAATCAGGCACAAATACTCTGGAGAGAATCGTAAAACTACGAGTCAGATGTTACCAAAGTTCCCAGTCGTACTGCTGTGTTTCGCTGCGAAAAGTTGGCTTTTGCAGGCCATTGGTTAGCTGAGGTACTTTTTCGGTAACCACCTTTTTAAGATCAGATATTTTAAGTGTGTTTTTTCCCCTCATTGCGTCTAACAGGCAATAAGTAAAGACGCCATTTTTTAAATCACCTCTTTCTAAAGCAAACTGGGTACCGGCAGCTGCAGAGATGACGGTGGTTCCGGTGCCACGGCCAACATTCACAAATAGTTCCTGCATCATTTCAAAACTATTTTTCATTCCAATTTTATTCTTATCAGTTTGGGTAATGATGAATCCCTTCACCCCATTTTTTTCTAACGAATCTTTTGCAACAGAATAATTTTTCATTTCTTCCTTATCAACTTCCCCACTGTGGCAGGCGTCGATCAGTAATAATTTTTTCCTGGCCTTAATGCCGTCCAGCAGATTTTCAAGTTCTTCATAGGGCAGTCCGCTTATTTGTGGCTGATTAAAATTGACAGCATAGGTAGAAAGAAAATAATCATAATCACTGCTGAGCAGGCCATGGCCGGAATAGGCGATGATGACTTTATCTTCTTCGCCGGTTAATAATAACTTCTTTTTTAATTGGAGAACATTTTCTATGGTTACGCCTTCATCAAAGAGAGTATCTATAACGGCGCCTTTAGATGCAAATTTGTTAGCGAGGTCCCGGATATCTTTTACACTCCAGTTTAAATTATGGATGCTATCTGAAAAACGGTTAATGCCCAGGCCGATAAAATACGTTTTAGCGGTGGTGGGTTTTTGCGACACATATTTTACAAATAATGGCTGGCGGTAGCTTTCAATTCCGTTCACATCTGTAATGGATGTTTCCACCTGGTTATCTCCTTCTGATAAATTAACAGTAATGGTGGTGTCAATGATTTTCTTATTTTTTAAACGGAGGTTGATTCCTTTTTGCCCATACAAAGGCACTTCGTTTATCCAAACGTTGATACGGTCGAGGTTTTCGGTGCTGCTACCTGCGATTTGGAGTGTTAACTGTTTATTTTTTTGCTCATATTCAACAGCATCCCGATTTTTAAAATCTGCTTCGGGGATAGTGAAACCTTCTTTGAAAGAGGTGGTGTCAACACCTAATTTTTTAATTCGCTTTAGATAAGCTTTTTTGTAGGAGTCAATTAATGCTGTGTCTGTTGAGCCGATGGCTTGGAGTACTTTATCGGGGCGGTTGTATTTGATATCGAGTTGGTCGAAAGAAATAGTATTTAGCTTATTGTCNNAATCACGGGCTAAACCAGGAGAGCTTTTGTAGAAGCCTTCAGGTATTTGAATAATATGGCGCTTAGAACTTTCAATATATATGTTTGTAAATATTTTTTCAGTCTTAAAACTAAACAATACTACCAAGTTATTTTTTAGTACAAAAGCACACAAATCTGCTGTAGGTAGTAAAGAGTAATTTGCAACAGATTCTATTTGATTAATAAATTTCCCATCTTCAATTCGCCATATACAATAAGAGCCCTCACTATACTTGGCTATTAAATATTTATTATTCGGGGTAACCTCTATTCCAACAACAGCATCTTTGAAAAATTCTAAACTGCCAGAGCGATTAAATATTTGTTTTTTAGTAACGGTGTCAAAATTTATCAATTCAATTTTATTATTAAAAGTGCAAACAGCAAGATATTTATTGTCATTACTTAAAAAGCATTGGAATGCACCCGGAATATAAAAATCTTTTAATTTCTTTAAATCCTTACTCGAATAAACATTTACTGAATCACCTTTCACCACGCATAAAATTTCACTATCACGGGAATATTTTATATCAGTAATATTAGAGCTTTTTTTATTTTCAATTTTTCCAATAACATTTCCAGAAATAATATCATATTGAAAAGCCTCATCATTATTTGGTAAAAAAATAAAATAGCGAACCGATGGGCTCACTACTAATTCTTTAAAATCAATTTTCTCTAAACTAACATTTTTATCAAATTTGTTATCAATAAAGTTCCATAGTTTTAAAACATTAGACTTATTAATGCCGGCAAGAAATACTCCACCAATCGAAATATTGTTAAGCCGTTCACTTATAAATAGAACTTTTTTATTTAAAAAATCATAGCACAATGAGCTATCATAAGTATTTAAAAGAATCTTATTTGCATATTTTCCAAAATACCTGTTAGTGTATTCTTGAGAATCAATTTTGTGAAATACAAATTGACCATTGTTGAAATTAAGCTTAGAAAAAACTGTGCTACCTGATTTTGGAAATAGATAAAGGTCTTTGTCTCGCTGACTAAAAACCGCATGTGCAATTTCATTATTCTCCTTGGTCACCTGAATTTTTGTTTCATGAAAATCATTTAAATTATGTATTGATAAGCCGCATACTTATTTTTTGATAAAAGATAGGAATTTGTAAAATCTATTTCTACATTATGCCCATAATCACTGCTATTAGTTTTAAGTATTACTTTCTTGCTTTCCAGACTGAAAAAATAGTTGTTCTTATCCCCTTTCCAAAAAAACAATCTTTTTTTGGGGATATATTTTATTTCAGAAATATTATCGATTTCCTTTTCTGGTTCAAAGAACTTAGTCAGTTCGTTCATTAAGCTATCGTCATTTTTTTCAAATAAGGACCAGGTTCTAATCAGGCTGTCTGTATAATAATTATTGCCAGACTTTAAATCAATAACTTTTATTGTTGATTTATCTACGTAATATGAAACCTGATCATCTTCGGAAATTGAAACGGCAAGAATTTTCTTTTTTTCAAGATAATATTTTTTAGAAACAACTTCTTTTTGAATATCAAGGAAGGTCAGACCCCCAGCACTATCACTAATAACAACTCTATTTTCTAAAGGGTTTATTGAAAAATTCGGGGGCATTTCATTTGTGGTATTTCGATTTTTTTCAAAAGGGAGTGAAATAGCAATTCCTGTTTTTTCGGAATTAAGAACATTTCCGTTCTCTCCGTTTAATAGAAAATATTCTCCCGTAATTGTAAACGCAGAAATTAATTTGCCTTTGTTATGAAATTGTGCAACAACGAAAAAATTTGAAAAATTTTCAATCTTCCAAATTAATTTGCTTTGTGAAATTGAGTATAAAAAAAGAGTAGTACCACGATTGAATAGTATTTTATCTGCATTCTGATCTAATGCAATTTTTTTAGGAAGATAATCTGTTGATACCCTGAATTTATCCAAGATGTAAGTAGTTTTTGCAACTCCTATATCCCACATATATTGAGCCTTGTCGGATTCCCCTAAAATTTTTTTACTGTCTTTTGAGAACCCAATATTTGTATAAACATAACTATTAAATTCAAATATGTTCAAGGGGGTTAAAGTTGATATATCCCAGCATTTAAAATTATATCTTGAAATGCTTAGAATTTTTTTACCATCAGGACTAAAAAATGCTTCTTTTAACTCATTTTGCTCCGTATTGATTTCGGCGATAACTTTTTTTCTCCGATAGTCCCAAATTCTAATATAATTATCTTTTGATGCAGTAACCATTCGATTGCTTGAAGGGGAAAAGTTTGCGGATAAAATTTCTGCATTGAGTGAAACTGGTAAAAGTATTTTATAGGTCTGGGCAGATAATTTTACTTGTTGAAAAGTCAATAAAATGAATAGAAGCGATGTAAAACGATTTAATGAATGCATTACAAAAATTTTCATTAGTCAGCATTTGGTTGGCAATACTATGTACAAAAAATAAATATACTATTTCTTCATCTCCTCCAACTTCTTCTGCAGCAAAAACATTTCATCCCTCAATCTTGCAGCTTCCATAAAATCTAAATCCCTGGCCGCTTTTTCCATCTCTTTCTTGATTTTTGAAAGAGCTTTTTCTGTTTGTGGAATAGTTTTGTATTCAGCTTGTTCTTCAGCAGCTACTGTTATCATGTTTTCATCCGGGGCAATAGCATAAGGATTAGCAGGATCATATCCTTTAATATCCAAGACAGAAGTTTGTGCAAATACTTCTTTGGTTGATTTAACAACGGTTCTTGGTGTGATGCCATGCTCAATGTTAAAAGCAATTTGCTTCTCCCGCCGGCGATTAGTTTCATTAATAGTTTTCTGCATACTGTCCGTCATTTTATCTGCATAGAAAATAACGAGACCGTTCACATTCCTGGCAGCACGGCCGGCTGTTTGTGTCAATGATTTTTCATTGCGGAGAAACCCTTCTTTGTCAGCGTCAAGAATAGCAACTAAAGAAACTTCGGGTAAGTCTAATCCTTCCCGCAGCAGGTTCACTCCTACCAGTACATCAATCGTACCTAATCGTAGCTCACGGAGTATTTCTATTCGTTCCAGCGTATCCACTTCACTATGAATGTATTTTGATTTTACATTAATGCGGTGCAGGTATTTATCCATTTCTTCCGCCATCCGTTTTGTCAATGTAGTAACCAAAACCCGGTCACCCATTTTTATTCGCTTGTCTATTTCGTCCAGCAGATCATCTATCTGGTTAACAGAAGGACGGATTTCAATAGGAGGTTCCAGCAAACCTGTTGGCCTTACCACTTGTTCCACTACAATGCCTTCTGATTTTTCCAGTTCATAATTATCAGGTGTAGCAGAAACAAAAACTACCTGGTTGGTCAGCGATTCAAATTCATGAAAATTCAATGGGCGGTTATCTAATGCAGATGGTAAACGAAATCCATAATCAACCAACACTAATTTACGGCTCCTGTCACCACCATACATACCGCTTACCTGTGGAATCGTCTGGTGACTTTCATCTATTATTGTTATATAATCTTTGGGAAAATAATCCAGCAGGCAGAATGGTCTTGTACCGGGACGACGCCTGTCAAAAAAACGGGAATAGTTTTCAATACCGTTGCAATAGCCTAACTCCCGTATCATTTCTATATCATAGTTCACCCGTTCACTTAATCGTAGTGCTTCAATATATTTCCCTTCTTTTTTAAAATACTCTACCTGTGCGGTCATTTCATCCTGCATTTCATATAGCACCTGCTGCAGGATATCCTTTGGCGCCACATACAAATTTGCAGGGAAGATGGCTGCATTTTCCATCAGGCCAATCCGTTTGCTGGTCACTACATCAATACTTTCTATTTCTTCTATCTCATCGCCAAAAAATGTAATACGATATCCGTAATCAACATAAGGAAGGTTGATATCAACAGTATCGCCTTTCACCCTGAATGTACCCCGGTTAAACTCCAATGTTGTCCGGTTGTAGGTGGAATTCACCAATGAATGCAGGAAGGCTTGTCTTGAAATGGTTTGCCCTTTATTAATACGAATGATTCCATTTTCATAATCGGTAGGGTTTCCCATACCATAAATACAACTTACTGAAGCCACAACAATAATATCCCTTCTTCCGCTGAGTAAACTTGAGGTGGCTCTCAATCTTAATTTGTCCAGCTCATCATTTATACTCAGATCTTTTTCGATATATACATCCCTCACTGGCATATAAGCTTCCGGCTGGTAGTAGTCATAGTAGGAAACGAAATATTCTACTGCATTGTCAGGAAAGAACTGTTTGAACTCACCATATAATTGAGCGACCAATGTTTTGTTATGGGTAAGTACTAATGTTGGTCGTTGCACATATTGAATCATATTAGCAACAGTAAATGTTTTACCGCTTCCCGTCACACCCAGCAATGTCTGGTATTTTTCCCCGTTCAATATGCCTTCTGTAAGCTGGCGGATCGCATCCGGCTGATCGCCGGCAGGGGGGAATGGACTATAAAGGTTAAAAGGCATAGAGAACATGCAATTTAATGAAAGCCGGTAAGGAATAACAAAGCCTGATTAACATCGATTAATTTATCCCTCATGCAGCCAAAAAGGGTGAAAAACAATCTTTATCACCCGGGCTTCCCGTTGAAATAATAATCATGTTTTCCCGGTTCTTATTTACTTAATTTACCCCCTGTAAAATAGCCACATGAAAAAATATTTTCTCACCTCATTTGTTTTTGTATTCACTGCTTTTCAACTCACAGCCCAAAAATTTGAAACGGCTCTGGCCAGGCTGGCCCTTGAACATCAGCCGCAGAAAATTTATATTCATTACGATAGAGAATATTATGTTTCCGGGGAGACTATTTTTTTTAAGGCCTACTTATTCAGTGACGGGAAGCCAAGCGGTGCCAGCAATAACTTATACTTACAGTTCACCGACAGTAAAGGGGCTGTGGTGAGTACCCAATCATTCCCTGTTATGGGGGCTGTCGCAAAAGGAAGTATCGACATTCCAGATTCTCTTCCACAGGGAAATTATTACCTGAGGGCCATTACACCCGCCATGCTTGATTACGATGAAGCATTTATTTACAAGAAAAATATATTCGTTTTTAAACCTGCTGCAACAATTAGCTCTGAGAAAACGGCTGCTCAAAATGTTTCAGTACAGTTTTTTCCTGAAAGCGGTGATTTGGTTGATGGTATTTTAACTGTAGTCGGCTTCAAAGCAGTTGATCAATGGGGAACCCCTGTAGAAGTTAATGGTATTATCCGTACCGGTGAAGGAACAACAATAGCCTCTTTTAAAACATATCATGATGGAATTGGGAAAGTGCCGTTCAAACCACAAGTTGGTAAAAAGTACACTGCAGAGGTAGAAACGGTCGCTGGAAAACGAACCTACCAGCTTCCCGAGGTAAAGGCTGCGGGTATTAATCTCAAAATCCAGGATGAGAAAATGCAGGATGGAACAAGAGGCAAAAAATTTCAGCTCTCCCGGAGTGAAAAGGATAAAGCCCTGTTCGGAACAGTAGTGCTGGTAGCAGCTATCAACAACCATGTGGTTTATGAAAACGAAATTTCTTTTGAAGACTATCCTTCGGTGATAGGACATATTGTAACGGATAGCTTACCATCAGGCATTTTACATTTTACTGTATTTAATAAAGATGGTGTTCCATTAGCGGAGCGGCTTTCTTTTGTAGATAATCAAGAGTATGTAAGCAGTGGATCCATTGCTGCCACAAAAATATCGGAAGCAAAAAGAGCGGAGAACAATATTGAATTAAGTTTTCCCGATGCCATTCAACGTAGCTGCTCTGTTGCCATTACAGATGCTTCGGGTAGCAGTTTTAATGATGATGATAATATTTGGTCCCGGTTATTATTAACCAGTGATTTAAAGGGATACGTTTATAATCCTGCCTGGTATTTTAACGGACGTAACGATACAACAAAGCAGGCTATCGACAATCTTTTACTTACCCATGGCTGGAGCAGATATAACTGGACAAAACTTTTGGCCAATCAATACCCGGAGAAAAGAAATTATGAACAACCCTTTATTTCTATCAGCGGAACAGTAATGGATGAAAAGAATAAGGAAGCACTGGAGAATGGAAGACTGAATTTATATGTAGAAGCAGAGGATTCAACAACGCAGAACTATGAAGTAAAGGTGAATGCAGCAGGTAAATTCCGGATGGATTCATTGTTGTTTTTTGGCAAAGCAAAGCTCTATTATGCGTATACTGACAGTAAGGAAAAGCCCAAGTCTGCGTTGGTGATTCTTACAGATAACTACACTTGCCAAACTCATTACTGTATTACCCGGCACTATGCTGAATAATGTGATGGTAAGGGATATTAACACTACAAGATCAAAAGAAGAAATAAATACAAGATATGGATACGTAAAATCAAGACTGGATGAAGTAAAAGAGCTGGAACAGGTAACTGTCCACGCCGTATCAAATAAAAAGCCAATTGATATAGTAAACGAAAAATATACCACTGGTGTTTTCAGATCCCCCGGAAAAGTAAATCTTGATAATATTAATCAACCGGCGAATGATAAATCTTTGAATGCTGTGGATTATATAAAAAATCGTATTCAGCAAATAGAAATACAAGGAGGTAATATTGTTAATAGAAAAAATATGAGCCTTATATCCGGGCAAAAATGGGCGGTAGGTGTTTTTATCGACGAGGCTCCTGCAACTGTTTTGGAATTACGTTTACTCAGGGCAGATGAACTGGCGTTGGTAAAGTTTTATGAGGCAGGTTTTGTGGGTGTCGGCAGCAATTTTCCGGGTGGGGCATTGGCAGTTTACACAAAAGACAGATCAAATGAGGATGTAAAGCCAGACAAGTTGAGTTTTGTAGAATACAACGGCTATTCTATTTCAAAGCAGTTTTATGCACCCGATTATAATAATGCTGATCAAAAGCACCCGGTTTCAGATAGCAGAACCACACTTTACTGGAACCCGGATATATACACTGACGGCGAAACAACATCAATGAAACTGAATTTTTTTAATAATGATTTCAGTAAAAAATTCAAAATAGTGATTGAAGGATTTGATGCCACAGGAAAACTGATACACCTGGAAAAGGTAGTGGGGAATTAACAATGGTAACAATAAAAATAATAAGGCCGGTCTCTTATTGAGACCGGCCTTTTAATATTAATAGTATAGATTAATTAAAACTTGCGGTCACAGTGATAGTTGGTTTTTCAGCTACTTTACCAGCTTCAATTGGCGCACCGGTAATTTCATAGTCTTTCAATTTGACAGAAAAAGTAGAGGTAGCAGAAATTACACCCCCGGCTACAGTAACAGTTGCCGGCGCAGAAATGGGTTTTGCTATACCCTTTACAGTAAGGTTGCCAGTAACATTTACTTTATAAGTACCATCCTTGTTGAACTTTATCTTATTTATTTTATCTACTGTACCAGTAAAAGTAAATTTTGGGAAGCTGGCTGAGTTCATCCAGGTTGCCGCATTAAAATGCTCCTGTATTTTTGGATTGCTGAAAGCAAAATTATTCACAGCCGCTTCAAATGCAACAGCCCCTGTTGTCTTATCAAGCGAGGCGATTACTGTTTTGTTTTCTGCTTTAGGTAATGCGTCTTTTGGTGTAGTGGCATCAAAATTTACAACTGCAGAAGTGGTTGTTACTTTTTGTGCCATAAGGCTTCCTGTAATAGTGACTAAAGAAAGAAATAGAATTGCTTTTTTCATTTGTTGATGTTTATTTTAAATTTAAAATTGCTCGTTTGAAACTTATAGAGGTGGTTCCCAATATCTCACTATAGATGCTGCCGCTGCAAACACCTTTTAAGGAAACAGGATCCCCCGGCATAATATTTTTTACCTGGTTAAGCTGGTCTTTTTCTAAAGAGAAGATTACATAAGAACCAGTGCTATCCGCAAATTTGATGGTGCCTGTTGAATCAGGGAGCATATCTACTGCAGAAACTTCACCGTTTACAACCAGTGTCTTATCAAGATATTTTTTATTTGTCGCTGTGTCGTTTGCCATAAACTCCCTGATAAGATCGTTAGCCGCAATCGTATAATCTGCTTTTACCTTATCTGTTGTAGTAAAAGTTTCAGCCATTACCTGTTTTTCTCCAAATTGGTAAGCACCATAAGCAAGAACCGGACCCAGCAATAACCACACAAATTTTGGTAACCATGTTTTAACCGGAAAGGCTGTAAGAATAAGACCGGCTGCACAAAGTGCATGCAGATAGGCAGAGATTTTTAACATACCCCATACGTTATTTCCAATACTGAAATCAACAGCAAGGGTAGTCGTAAAAAAGAAATAGACAGTAATAAGGGCAAGCGATAATGACCCGCCTATAAAAGAAAAAGGGACTACTTTCTTTTTTAAGAGAACAAGAATCACAGAAATAACAGCAAGCAAAGGAATCAGCCAAAAGATATAAAACGAAAAGGCAAGCTTTGGAAAGGGATTCTCTGGTCCGGATACGGCTACGGAGGTTTTAAAAAAATCACCGGTGGCTATAGCAGCACCGGTTACCGGCATTCCACTCCATGAGACCCAGGGTAAAAAAAAGGTTATTAGAAGGCCAACACCAAAAACAAGGTGCAGCCATCCAGTGATCCCGGGTTTGTTGATTGTGTTGCTCATTTCTTTTTTAAAAAACGACTATTTCAACCTGGTGGTTGCGATAGTTGAAACAAATATAATGATGTTTAAACATTGATTATATATTTTGCTGTAAAATATTTGTGAAGAAATAAAAAAACCCTCCGGTTTTAGCCGGAGGGTTACAAACTAACACATCTGTAAAATATTGAACAACAGCTGCTTAGGCAGACTGCATTTCTTTAATTTTCTCCCTGATTTTCCCTTCAATTTCTTTCGCCAGTTCAGGATTGTCCACCATCAGTTGTTTTACTGAATCACGGCCCTGGCCAAGCTTATCATTATTATAACTGTACCAGCTACCGCTTTTCTGAACGATGCCCAGCTCAGTTCCCATATCAACGATTTCACCTGTTTTAGAGATACCTTCACCGAAAATGATATCGAACTCAGCGGCCCTGAAAGGAGGAGCTACTTTATTCTTTACCACTTTTACTTTTACATGGTTACCAATGGCTTCATCACCATCTTTCACCTGTGTCATACGGCGGATATCCAAACGAACAGAAGCATAAAATTTTAATGCATTACCACCAGTAGTCGTTTCAGGATTACCAAACATCACTCCTATTTTTTCACGAAGCTGGTTGATGAAAATGCAGATTGTATTGGTCTTGGAAATAGTAGCGGTCAATTTTCTGAGTGCCTGGCTCATCAATCTTGCATGTAATCCCATTTTACTGTCACC